>VTLG01002729.1_pt1 | contig 19727 bp, 14 predicted proteins | sample 4694571 | NCBI WGS metagenome assembly VTLG01 (sample SAMN12604809, study PRJNA352737) | marine metagenome | biome: ENVO:00000447; feature: ENVO:00000209|ENVO:00000569|ENVO:01000036; material: ENVO:00002151; isolation source: viral sequences binned using virsorter ... | reverse complement strand
GTTAGGTAACCAGCTGAGGCATGGTTTCCCCAACCGAAAGCTGTGTTCCAATTTGAACTACTATCAGAAACTATTGAGTACGTTCCTGAACCATTAGTTGCCATTAATCCAGCTGAACCAAAGTCACCATCGACCAATACATCTGCATGAGATGTTTGTGATGTCAGATAGCCAGCTGAGGCATGATCTCCCCATCCATAGGCTGTGTTCCAGTTTGAGCTATTGTCAGTTACAATTCCATAATTACCAGCACTGGTCCTCTTTAAAATACCATTAGAGGCAAAATCTCCATCGACTACAACGTCAGCATGTGAGGTTTCAGTAAATGAGGTCAAATAACCAGCACTAGCATGATTACCCCAGCCATAGGCTGTATTCCAATTTGAGCTATTGTCAGTGATTATGGAATAGGTTCCTGAACCATTAGTAGCCATAATGCCAGCTGAACTAAAATCACCATCTACAACAACATCAGCATGTGATGTCTCAGATGTCAGGTAACCAGCTACAGAGTGATCTCCCCAGCCATAAGCTGTGTTCCAGTTTCCTGAACTACCACCAGTTACATTAATTGTTCCAGCTGATAGATTTCCTGAAAGATTTGCAGAACCAGCATTGACTGCATTTGAACCAATATTAATAGCTCCAAATCCACTACCGATTGAACCACTAGTTAAAGCACCAACTGTAGTTAGGTTTGTATTACCAGCTTGAGGAGAGTAGGGTAGACCAGCTTGTAAACTTGCTAACTGAGAAACTTGAGTATCTGTAAATGCATTTGTATTTGAATTGCTTTCATAAGCAGTTTTAATTTCTGAGGCTGTTTGATCAGCTGTAGCATTAGCCTCAATGTTATTTAATTTTGTAAGTAAAGCATCAGTTAGTGCATTTGTGTCAGACTCAGCCTCATACAGAGTTTTAATTTCAGCTCCAGTCTGGTCAGCTGTAGCACTTGTTTCAATACCAGCCAGCTTTGTAAATTGAGCATCTGTAAAGGCATTAGTCTCAGCCTCATATAATGATTTAACCTTAGCACCATCTATACCTAAAGTTGTTAATGCAGTATTAGCATCAGCATCGTCAATTAAGGTAAGACCAAATGAAGAAACAGCTGAACTATTTAACTTGGTGGCAATGCTATTAGTTACTGTAGTAGAGAATTGGTCATCTTGACCAAGTGCGTCAGCGAGTTCTTTGAGAGTATCTAAACTTGCTGGAGCACTGTCTACCAGATCAGCGACAGCTGTACTTACAAAAGCTGTAGTAGCAATCTGAGTTGTATTAGTTCCAGATGTAGCTGTAGGAGCTGATGGAGTTCCAGTAAAAGTCGGACTAGCTAAAAATGTAGTTAATGCAGTCTGAGCATCTGAGGCTGATGTAGATGCATTACTAGCCTGAGTTGTAGCTATGCCAGCTTGTGTAGTTGCAATGCCAGCTTGAGTTGTAGCTATCCCAGCCTGAGTAGTAGCTGTAGTGGCATGTGTATTAGCTGTATTCTTATGAGTTTCAGCTGTATCTCTGTAGCTTTGTGATAAATCTCTGGCAGTTTCTGAGGCTGTCTTTGCAGTCTCCGAGGCTGTCTGATTAGCCTGAGCTTTAGCCTGATAATGTAAAGCTGAATAAAGACCTGATGTACCACCATTAGTGCTAGTAAGTGTAAAAGTAGAATCCTCAGCTGTAATAGCATATTTACTAGCATCAGCTCTGTGGTCACTTGCTGTATCTCTAGCAGTTTCTGAGGCTGTCTTAGCTGTTTCAGCATCAGTCTTTGCAGTCTCAGCATCAGTCTTATGTGTATTAGCTGTAGTTGCAGAATTGGATGCCTCAGTTGCTTTTGTCGTAGCTATTCCAGCTTGAGTAGTGGCTGTCGTTGCCTGATTTGTAGCTATGCCAGCTTGAGTAGTAGCTGTATTCTTATGAGTTTCGGCTGTAGACGCATGTCCAGATGCAGTATCTCTAGCTGTCTCAGCTCCAGTCTTAGCAGTCTCAGCTGAATTTTTGTAGCTCTCAGTATTGTTCTTATAGACCAGTGTTTGGTCTCTATAAGTAAGAGCTGTATCTCTTGCACTTTCAGCATTAGTCTGTGCAGTTTCAGCTCCAGTTTTAGCTGTTTCTGAGGCTGTAGCTGATGAGGCTGACTGACTAGCCTTACTAGTAGCAATACCAGCCTGAGTAGTAGCAATTTGAGCCTGAGCTGTAGCTGTAGCTACCTGACCTTCAATGTCAGCTGATTGAGTTGCAGTAGGTCCAGTAGTGGACCAAAAAGAACCTTTAGGCATTAATATTCACTCCCAGCATATGGTGTAGACATTTGAAAGAGACCACCTTTCATCTCTTCCGATTCATTTTGAGCCATAAGTTTTTGCACTGCTACATCGGCTCTTTGTTGGAATAGTTGCATCCTTTCATCGACATAGTAGTCACATAGATATGAGCATGTTTGATAAGCTATCAAATCTGGTGCAAAAGATGCTAATGCTGGCTCGTCACTATCGGATGCGAAAAATGTAAGAGTACCATAGTAAAGCATAGAAAATGTTTCATTCTGAGCTACTACTGGTCTCATAAGTAAACTGGACCTAAGTCTAGTATAAATATTCTGTGTAGTGTTTGTGTCGTAATTATAAAAGTCAGCAATTGTTTTTCTATTTACAACTTTATCGTTACCTGAAGAATCTTTTCTGATTACAGCAATAGCCTCTAAATAATCGTTAGGTATTAAAAAACTTTCAGTTCCAGATGCATTAGCACCAGTAAAACTTGTTTGCCTTTCCATATTAGGTAGACGTAAATCTCGCTGGATATACTGGAAAGATATTTCCATGTATGAATCTATTAGACTATCGGTCAGGTCTGTACGATTCATCAGGTCTTTGATGAACTGCCTCAAAGTGGTTTTATTCATGGATTTCCCCTATGCTGGTGGGTCTGGAAATGTAATTGTATTTGGGTCAGTTACATCTTTTGTTATGTCTCTGAGCTTTTGTCGATATTCTGCCCAAGCTGTTTTCTTATCATCAGGTAAGTCAGGTAATTGACTAAAATCTGATGCTACTAATAACTGATTTCTCAAACATCTAATTTCTGCAAATTTTTGACTTTTTATACTTTGCTCAATAATATCTGCATCAATTTCTACTAATTCTTTATTAATTATTTTATATTTATTTCTGTCATGGTGACCTTCAATGTAATGCTCATAAGCACCTAATCTAATTTGACGATCACTGCATGTGACATTGCCAGTAATTTCTCCAGTATCTGGATTATATGTAGTGATAAGATTAGAACTCATTTGTAACTCACAATCTGCAACCAGTCGGTCCACATTCTAAACTGGGTCCAGTTTAATCGATAAGCACACATTTTATGTTTAACTGTTAATGGAAACGACCCCCCTGAACCTATACTTATACCAGAAACCATAATTACTGGTGCTAAACCATTACCCACAAACCCAAAGCTACGTTGTGGATTTGCATTTGCCCAACCAGCACCACCACTTGGTAATGTTGTATAAGAGTAAAGAGAAGATGCAGTAGGTGTATACCACAGACCAAAAGTCGCATATGTAGAACCACTAACTACACCAAATGGCTGGTTGAAAGCATAAGTTAAAATAGTACATGGTGCCTCAACTACAGTTGTGAAATCTGCACTAATGTAGGGATTGTTATAATTATAATAACTAATAGTTGCATTATATGCTCCTGAATCCATAATATCTACATTTGTTTCAGTTACATTATCATCTAAAATTTTAGGAGTTTCTACTGCATTAATTGCAAGCTCATTAGTATCAACACCACCACTAGTAATAGATAATTGACCACCAAAGGTACTGAAATTAAAACCACTAACATTTAATTTATTTGCACTAAGATTATTAATCCTAGCCTCATCTAAATAAACAACACCACCAGTAACTACAAATGGAGCTGTCAATCCAGAACCAGTTGAATCAATAACTTTAAATTTATCAGCCTGAACTGTGAACTCAGATGTTGGAGTAGCATTGTTGGCTGTACTAATTAAGCCAAAGCCTGAGACATGACCATTGTTATTAATCTTTACAGCATACTTAGATTCAATACCATTTATGGAAGTTGTATTAGTAGAAATAGAAGAACTAAATCCATTAACTGTAGTTGTTAAACTGGTAACACTTGATGATAAGGCACTAACATCACTGTTAAGTTGAGTAACAGTTGTATTGGTAGTATTAAGGCTTGATGTTAAATTAGTTACATTCGTATTCGCTGATGCAATGTCACTAGTATTTGTAGCAATATCACTAGTATTTGTTGTAATAGATGATGACAAATTCGTAATGTCTGTAGCTTGAGCTGATACTGTAGTAGATAGTGTATTATGACTAGTAGTCAGATTAGCTAAATTTGTGGTCGCTGTATTGGCAGTATTATTTGCAGTGTTTGCTGTAGCAGTGGCTGTGTTTACTGAAGATTCTAATTGAGTTATTTGAGTAGCTACAGATTCACCATCTGCGACTTGAGCTGATGCTACAGATAAAAGACTAGCACTTTCACCAGTTAAGGCTTGCTCAGTTAACTCAAGCATTTTTTTACTTTGCTCAGTATAGGTAGCCAGCTTTCTTAATTCAGTATCTACATAATAAGGAAATCCATCCCCAGTTACTGGTCTAGGACTGGGAATATAAGGTCTAAGTTTTTCAGCCATTATCTCCTACCTTGTGGAACTACATCAAGATCAAAACCTGATATTTCAAAATCTACTTTTTTATCAGTTTCCAATTTAAAACTCAGATATCGACCATTCATTCTAGTATCTAGTTTATAAGCAGTAGAGCTATCGAAAGTTTGACTAGGGTCATATACTGGTGAATTACTTGGATATTCATGAGAACCAAACTGAAAATAAATAGAACCATTTTCTGTATTTTTAACAAAACTTTGAGGTGTAATTTTTCGTATCATTTTACGACCTTCAAGGTCAGTCAGCTCATCCATATCGATATTAGCTTTTGATACAAATGGAGTTGTTTCCATTTCAGTATCAATTGAGTAAGCAACTAAGCCATCTTGAATAAAATCTAAGGCTGTCATTTTGTACTGAGTAATATTATCATCAGTGCTTGGTCTATGTAGAAAAACTAATGCATCATTTCTTTGACCTTCAGTGCTCATGTAAGAGCCACTAAAATCCTCATAAGATAAAGCACCAGTTACAGTATCATCATAAGTTTTACCTTTTTGTAAAATACTCATTGTACCTGATACAGCATTAGCAATATCACAAAAGCTCCAAGTATCAGAAACGTAGTTATAAACTACAGCCTCATTACAAGAATCTGCATTAGGATATTTAACCTCATCGTTAGTTGTATTGTAACAGAAATAAACTTGCTTATTAGTTACATCATGAGACACAAAACATTTTGAAATTAGATTTTTATTTAATCTTTCATAGACTTTATTTCGTACTCGACCAGCTGAGATTGATTTCCTAGCTGTACCATCGAACATATATATATCACTATTGCCAAACACAAAGTGAACACCAGCGACCTCAACGACACAATTCGCATTTATAATTCCTTCATCATCATAAATTTTCATAAATGAAAAGATAAATGGAGACCCTACAAACTGCATTTTGTATATGCTTTTGTCACAGTAAATTATAAAGTCATCTCTTAAAGTCAGACCATCAATTATTTCTGTTTGCGTATCTGATAAAATATTTTCTCCAGAACTACGTGTTTGGTCAGTTTCATCCCAAGTAGCTGGAACTGTATTGTATGGTGTAACATCTGACCATTTGATCATTGTTGGATATTCAACACCAGCTTTGTTTACATTTAAGGCTAGTAAAAAGTCTTTGTAACCTCGGAGAGCTTTACATTTTGTCGTTGCTCCGACCCAGTTTGTGAGGTCCTGAAAATTAGTTTGACCTTTTTTGATAAACATGGGAGTTCCATTGCTGTTATTGGCATAGAGAACTCCAGCTTGTTTAACAGTTGTCCATGTTCCATTAAGAGGCTGGTAGTTATAATTTGGTATGGAAACATTTGTTACACTATCGTTGTTAAATCTTAAAACTCGACCAATATTATCAAAAATTAACATAGTCGTATTACTGTCAAATTCAGTCATGTTGACAACATGCTGTGGCTGGTAATCAGCCTCTACATGGTCTCCAGTACCAATATGACAATTACCAAAATTCCATGAACCTGAACCCATAGTAGCATCGCCAAATTCAATGGATGTAACAGTTTTAAAATATTCATCTGTAGCTACAACATCACCAGTTTCTTGAGGCAATTGTTTAATAACTGAGGTTAATGCATTACCAGCATAATCAGTGCCATTAATTCTAAAATAGCTATTTGTTGAACTTGGAGTATTCCAGCATGTAATTGTAATTTTTCTAGGTGTAGTTAATGTAACTGTAGCACCTACAGAAAGACCAGTTGTTAATGTTCCATTGGTAAATGGAAACTCACCAATAACTTTAGTTGCTGTTGGCATCCCACCCATTTGATTTGAACCCCCTGGACCACCATAGGCTGAATCCATTGTATCTTTTCCTAAGGCAATTGCATCATTAGGACTATAAGTTTGAGTAGGGTCTGAGTTGCCTAAATTTCCAATAGTTCTATGAACTGGAGCACGTTGTATTTTACCATCGACAAATCGAACATTTCTAGCATCTTCAAAAGCCATCATAGGTAAATCATAAGATGCAACATCAGTAACCATGCCGACTTGCCCAAGGTTACGAATTTTTTGAACTGGCATGGAGCACCTCTAAGTTTTCATTATAAATGCAAGAGCATAATAAAGTGGTAATGTATCTACAGTATGTGTGTGACCAAGTTCAGCTGAAATAGTATGATCGTGACCTAAACCACTACCAATGCCACTTGTGTTTACTGTGTTTGCAACTGAACCAGTTCCTACAGCAACATTGCCTGAGGTCGTTCCATAATTCTGACTAGTTTCACCAGCATCCTGAATTGTAACAGTATGAACGTGTGTTGGTAATTGAGCCTCAGTAATGGCTGTAGAACCAGTATTTCCACTGTGATTATGAGCACCAGCTGAACCTGATGTAACACTATTAGCACCACCAGTATTTCCAGTTGTATAGCTGGACCCTGAACCAACAATAAATCTGTTTCTTAAATCAGGTGTACTGTTTTGACCATCACATAAAACCCATCCAGTAGGTATAGCAGAATTTAAACCTGACCACATAGCTATTATTCCAGCTGGTATTAGTGTAGCTAATGAGTTTGTATGACTTGTAATTGTAGTTTCAGCTGACGTTAGTCGAGTACCAAAAGCATCTACCTCTGTATGTGTACTACTAATAGGTCCACTAAAATTTGGAAAGGTAGTTTTTAAAACTGTTTTGATTAATCTTATATGATTATCAGCCTGACCAATAGTATCAGAGCTAGTTGGGTTAGTGCTGTTTAAACCAGCAATTGTTGTGGTACTTTCTAAAGCCATACTAAATCCTCTTTTCAGTCGTTAAGAAATAATGCTGACCAGAATTTTTTAATCTTTTTACGATTTCACTCGCTTTGACATTTGGGTCAAAAATATCGAAACCTTCTCGTTTCCACTGATCAATGACCGAGATAGGGATATCTGCAATCTGGTGCCAGTTGTCGGCTTTATTCTGTGCAGAATTTACTCTTTTTTCATGAGTAGAATTTAAAAACTCGTCAGTTATTTTTTGTTCTTCTTTCCAGAATAACCCTTCAGTATTTGAACCAATTTTCCAATTTGGGTCAATTGTAGTTACTTTTGATTTTTTCATAATTTCCTCAAATTGTGAGAGGGAGCACCTATATTACAAAAGTTTTCCTTATGTATCGTGCTCCCCCTCAATCCAATCGGATTAAGTTAAGTTTGTAATCAACTCAGAGCCAAGATAGTTCTTGTGCTTGAGACCAAACTCAGTGACCAGTGCATGCTTGTCAGCATCACCAGTTTTAGCCAACAATGTTCTTGTCATTGGTCGTAGGATTTCCATAGACCACATTGATGGTTGATAGATCAGAGCCTTGTCTGACTTAATCAATCGGTTAATCTGGACCCTTACCTCACCAAATGGTGAAACGTAAATTTGTACAGAGTTAACGATTTTTGTAGACGAACCCATGTCTCTGATTCTGGTAGAACCACCTGATGGAGAGCTATATGCAAAACTAGCTACGACAGTTGCGTCAGCTGGTTTTATCATAAGGACCTCAGGTGTAGCACCATTATCGTACATAGACTGGAGTGCCTCATTTAATTTAGTCTCAGTCAGAGTTGCTGTACCCATATCGGTTATAGCACCAGTTGCAATACAGTCAGCTGACCCATTGTCTTTACCTAAGACACTACCAGTCAGTCTAGCTGTAGATGATGCATCACCAGCTGTAGCATCTTGAGATTGACCGACCATCGTATGTTCGATGTCTCGTTTCATCTCAGCACCAACTTTAGCTAGTTGATATGCAGTTTCCTTAGCACGACCATGAGTCTCGATTGCATCCGAGGTTGCAGAGACTTTAATCGTCTTGGAAAATATCTGCGTTAGATTAGAACGCATGACAGTTGGAGTTAATGTCATATCGGTGAAGTCAGCTCCCTCGACATGAGCAATGGTAGTAGGACTAGCTAATGAATCTTCTTGCCACTCAAATACTTTACCTCTCGCTTTCCCTTTTCCAATCGTAGACGTAAAAGGTGTAGCTTGTGGAGTAATATTTGAGATAATCGATGAAACATCTTCTGCTTGTCCTATCTGGTTATAAGTAGAATAAGTAGCCATTAAGTTTCTTTCCTAAAAACTAAGGGTTTCAGTTAGATTGCCAACTTTGTAAAAAGGCATCCATTGCATCATCCTGAGAACCAGATTGTTGCAATTTTTGTAATCTTTTTTGATTGTCGGCACGTTTAAGTTCAGCACCAGTTATACCTTTTTTAGGAGATACAACTTTGGTAGCTTTTTTAATTTTAGGTTTTAATTTCACCTTAGCTTTACCATCTGAATATAATTTGCTTTGGTAAACTAATTTGAAAAAAGATGGGTCAATAGTATTATCGACCATTTCTTTAGAAAAACCCATTTCAACTGCATGATCTCTGAGCTTGCCATAAAGATTATTATCCCATTTTGGTATTTCTTGTTTTAGGACTTTAACACTTTCCTGAGCTTGCTTTTTCATTTCAGTTTGTTGCTTTTCCTGAAAGTCTTTAACAAATCCATCCAGCTCTTTTTTCAGAAAATTATAATCTTCATTTGCAGTATTAAATTCTCTTCGTAATTGCTGAAATTCATTATCTGGCATGTTACGTGATGCAACAAGCATATCGACTTCTTTGTAAGGTTTAAGACGTTCCTCAGCTCTTTTCATTAATTGTTCTAAGCCAGCAACATACTTTGCACCTTCGGCATCCACTGCTTTTCTTTGATCAGCCAGTGCCTGACTTTTGTGTGTGAGGGATTTTTCCTGACCATAAAGTCTTTTGAGGTCCTTAATTTGTACTGAGTGTTCTTCATCCCCAACTTGGATACTTATTTGAGCCTCTTCAGATACTTCTATTTGCTCAGTTTCAGTTTCTTCGTTGGAACTCTCAGGCTCCTCTTGTACCTCTTCGGTTTCTTCGGTTTCAGTTTCCTCTTTTTCTTCAACCTCTTCTTCTGAGGAGTCAGTTTCCTCTTCAGTTTCAGTTGTCTCCTCTTCCTCAGTTTCAGATAGCTTTTTTGCGTCATCATCCCAAGTTTTTAGGAAAGACCCTTGTGCATCCTCTTCAGTCAGCATTGGGTTAGAGACATCAACGTCATTTGAGATAGTTGTGCCTTCGTCAGTTGTAGACATTAGTTAACCTCTTTTTCTTCAGGTTTCTCTTTATTAGTAGCAATTGAAACATAATGGTTCATTGTTCCTACTATATCTTGCAAAGCCTTTAGCTGGTAATAAGATACCTCACGTTCTCTACGTTCTTCAGGTTTTGCTTGTACTATTTGCTGTATATAGTGTCCTTCTAGATTTCTAAGGACCAGCACGAACTCGGACTGCTTTAACATTTTTTCACATGCCCTTCCGAGTTCTATTTGCTGTTCTTCATTCATAATTATTTCCTTTTTTTACCTTTTTTTTTATACATTAAATCCCCCTATGAGTTTGGACTTACAATTACGTTACGTTGTTCTTGAGTAGATTTCTTAGCGAGATCAAGCTCCTCTTTAGCAACTTGTGCTCTTACCTCAGCCTCAAAATCTTTTCTTTCAGTTTCATGATTTTTGACTATGGTGGTCACTTTAAATTGCTCTTGCTTGAGTTCATGCTCTAGCATCTTAAATTTAGCATCCATCTCAGCTTTCTGTTCATCCAGTGCTACTTTTCGTTCTTCAAGTTGCATTTGCATCTGAGCCATTTGCATCTGCATTTGCTGTGCTGGGTCAGGTGGTGGTGGTTGTTGCTGATCTGGTGGTGTAAGATATTCATCTACATTTTTTACACCATTTAATTCTAAAATATTTCGCATTGCTAAATAGCGATTTTGTGGACCAAAAGAACGAGCTAGTTCAGGGTCCTGAGCCATTAGCTGATAGAGACCTAATATTTTCTGAGCCTCTTTTTCTTTTTCTGCATAGCCAAGTTTTAAATCAACTGTAGCATCCTTACGTTCAATCCATGTTCTTGTATCAACTGGTACTTGCATACCAGCCAGTTCAACAATGGATTGCTGGTCCTCATTTTGTAAAACCAAACGATAAATTTCTATAGCTAAAGGTTTTAGAAAATCATTAGCAAAATGCCTTGCAATTACTTTTTGTCTTTGCTGGCTAAGTGTAACTAATTGTTCGACCATAGCCTGAGAATTTTGCTTGCTTATAGCATCTTTATTTAGACCTTGTGATAATTGGCTAGTTCCAGTTTGTTGCTCTTTATCTGAATCCAACATCTGTATTGTTTGAAATACAAATGGATTTAAAGAGGCTTGTTGAAATGGAATTATACCATCAGGTCTAGTGACATTTACAATACCACCAAGTCTATTATCAAGTAATTCTCTTGGGTTAGTTAAAGCACCTTTTGTGACTACATATCTTGGGTTGTTAGTCATAACAGTGCTGTCAATGATTCCTCTCGTCAATACTGTCCGAGCATTTTGGATTTGTATCAATTTGTTTGCAAAGTTGGAACCATATAGCTGGTGAGGTACTGGGAGAGGAACGAAAGTATGAAAAGGTATTCTGTCAATCTCTTCCATGTGCAAAATTGTATTCCCAGCATAACAAATTTTGTACATACATGGATAGCCTTTGGCATATGGGTCAAACTTTACGTAGCACTCATAATACATGACCTCACGCATAATATCTTGTATGTGCTCATATCGATCTACTTGACCATCAGATAAGTCACCCATTCTGGCTAGAACTTCATCTTGATTATCAAGTTCTAAATTATCTCCAATAGGAATATTATCTAAAATTTTTTTGTCGTAACCCATTTTTAAAAGATCACCGATAGACATCTTCATTCTATGGGCACAGAAAATTGCATCCTTCTGTATATCGGTAGCTTTTGGGTCCACTAAAAATTCTTCAGGAGCTATATTTTCAATACAAACTTTTGATTTATTATGTGCTCTTCTTACAGTTCCTGATAAACCTTCTTCATCTTCATATATTTCTAATGGCTCGACATCAGGGTCTGCCATTATTGCATCAAGTTCATCTTCAGTGACATTGTTAAAATCTTCTTCTGAATACTGTGTATCTTCTTTCCACCAGACTTTTACAATACCCATTCGAGCAAGTAGACCATCATGTATACAGTCACTAAAAATTCTAAAACTATCATTTTGTCTAAACAGAACATAATCTAAATATGCTGTAGCTACTTTTGCTGGATAAACATCTTCCTGACCTTGTGGTGCAAATTGTATAATTTCATTTCCAGCTGAAAAGGTTTCTAATAAAACAGCTTTAAGACTTTCTACACTATCGTAAACATCCATTGAGACATATTTAGAGTTACCTTCATGATGAGGTTTTGGTTGCTTACCATGATAATAATCTAGGACCTTAGATCGTTCAGAACTAAGGTTTGAATCATAATATCCAGTAGAACTATGAATGAGACTTTTGACAGCTGTCTTAATCTCATCATCATCCATTTTTTTTATTTCTATAGCCATTAAACTGCCTCAATGTAAAAATCATTTGTGACTTCGATAGGAGTAAATTTACCTTCATGAATATGATTGACTAAAGCCAATGCAACGACTGTATCGTCATGACAGCCTTGTTCAGCCTCCATCGCACCAGTTTCAGTTACGATGTAAGTCATCATTTCTCGAATTGTTAATTTATCATTTAGTTCTATTTCTTCTTGCCTCATCGATGCTCTTAGCTGATCTATGACCAAGGGTTTAGTTTTCACTGTAGTTCTAAAACCCAGTGTAATTGACTCTTTTTCAGTAATTTTATCGACTGTCGTTTCCTGATAAAAATTTGGATAAGCCATATCTTTACCCAGCCTTGTACAAGTCAAAATTCCATGATTGTTATTTTCAACAATTAGGTAAGCTGTATTGTAATACATACCTAGAGCATAAAGAACGTCAGCAAAGTAATCTGGATGGACCATGCCTCTCCAAGTTGCTATTTGTCTTTTCTTAGAATCTAGGACCTGAGCACATGACCAGTCACCACCTCTAACACCGAGGCTGACATCAGCTCCAATGTAATAAGTTTCACCAGCATCATGATGTTTGTAAACTTGTAATTCGCCTCTATTGTGATTTACAAATTCACTATTTTCTAGAGCCATTTTTTGTAAAATCGCTGGTGTATCTTGCATGCGTTTTTGTAGCTGTTCAGGATTAAATACTGGTCTACCAGTTGTTAGAAATGCCTCATCTGCATTTGCTGGATATTCTTGTTTAAATAAATCAAGCCCAGTTTGAGCAACTCGTTTTCTTCTAAACCTTAATTGCTGGTTATCTAATTTATATAATTTTTGTAGTTCTTTTTCTTCTGGAGTTTTATCAAGTTTTCCAACTTGTTTTTCTCTATAAGTTGGGTCAGTAAACCAAGGTATAAATACTGGAATAAATCCATTAGAACCTTCCAGTGCACCTTTCCATAAATCATAAAATATTCCAGAAACACCATTTGCTGTGCTCTCAATAAATACAGCTGTACCTTCAGTATCTGGTACTGCTTGTATTAAACCATTCCAAATTTGAGATGCGTTATTAGGAGACCAAAATGCAAGCTCTGAGGCATGTAAATGTGTAAGTGTTTCACCTCTTCCTACATTATCACCACCAGCTGTAGCAACAACATAAGAACTATCTAGAGCATCAAAAGAAATCTCTCTTCTGGAACTATATTTGGTATGAGGTTTTAGTATTTCTGGAATATGGTCATGGTATCTTTTTGTAAGGTCAAATAAAGCTCTAGTTGAATCAGCATGGTGGGTAATAACCATAGCTTTTTTAGCTCTTGCCTGAGATACTTGGAAATATAAATAGCCACCAACATAAGTAGACAAGCCTTGCTGTCTAGCTATCAAAATTATTATTCTAATTTTACCTTCAGCTTTTAATTGCCTATCGACAGCTTTTTGTAATATTTGCTGTGCTGGATTTAGAATAAGTGGCTCAATAGTTCCATCTTTAGTTCTAATTTTTAAGGCATGTTTTGAATAAAGTGGAAAATCTTCTCGTAATCTTTTACGAACTTCAATTAACTTTTTGTCCATCATTTTCCTCTGAGTCTAATACACTTTCTAGAAAAGCCTCGGCTTTGTGTATGGTCAGCTCAGTAGTGGTTGCTGGTCTAGACTTTGTAAAATCTAAAACAAGTTTTGCTGATTTCAATTTATGGTCCACTGAAATTTCAGGAGTTCGCAAAATTTCAACACTAGCCTCTAGTGCCTCTTTTGCATAAATATCTTCATCAGCTTTTGTAATTTTACTCACGATAATCCTCGCCTCTTTTTTTGCAATTTTTTGACTTTTACGAAATTGATTAACAGTTACCCCATTGGGTATACCTATTTTGCGACCAGTTTTTGTTCTTTTATCTCGTTGCTTTTTATGCATCATTTTGACAAATTCAGGGTCATTTTTCATTCGCCAAGCCATAATGTTTTTTGGCTTTCCATCTTCCTCAAGAGGTCGCACTTTAGATTTCATTCTTACAATGCGTTTTCTATTGGTTAATGGATTTAGTTCATTACTCATTCAATAATCCAGTTCGTTGTTGTGCTTGTTGGATTAATGCTGGGTCTACATTTATTTGACCAGCCTCTTCAGGTGACATTAAAGAGGTTTCGAGAAGAGTGTTCGCAAGGGATTGTTGGCGAAATAGGTCTCTTGAGCCACCTTCATTTCCTTTATTGCCGAGATAGGCAGTTCCTTGCCCAAAGAGTTTATCAAGGAGCTTATGTCTCTCCCCAAGTCCTCTATCTCTATTTGCGACATATTGTTTAGCATCTTCGAGGGATAAACCTCGGAGACCTTGGTCAAAATATTGTTGTACTCTGTTTCCGTCAAGTTCGCCATTATCGGCAATGCTATATCTAACTTTTCCTTGACCATTATCTACTCTCCTAAAACCTAGTCTATTTAATAAAGTATTGGTTGTAACACTGAACTCGTCAAACTCGATATGTCTAGCTCCATTGTCCACTGCGTTAAGAATTAATACTGGTGTCAGGTATTCGTTATTACGTTTATTATTAACAACACCAGTTATTGTTTGTGTATCAGTATCTACAATGGCAAACATTGCTTTTGGATTACTTGCACCAGCACCTGAACCACCAATTGGTAACCCATAAATATTTATATTCGGTTTCCATTTATAACTTCTTTTGCCATCTTTGGTTTTCGACAATATCATGACATCTTCTGGTTTGATTTCATGAATACCTCTGGCATTTGAAAATTTTATATTATCAATTGCTATAGATGTACTAATGCCTTTTTGATTAGCTGGTACTGATTTGTCTACAAAATTACCGACACCAGCATTTACAACATCTCTTAATTGTTCTTGCGATTTGATCGCCTTGAAAGGATTCTGCTTGGCAATGTCAATATGCTTTTTAGTAAGATATGTAATCGGCATTGTAAGCTCAAAACTGCGTCTGCCACTAGACCCAATAATTTCCTGATCGGTAAGGTCACCACCTTTATTAATGAACTCACCAGATTCAATTTTGTTTCCTTCACTGTCTCTGATAAGTTTTCCTTTTTCATCTTTCTTGTAAATAGGTTTAAGTTCATTTCTAACTCCTACTCTAGGTTGTCCATAAGCTGTATATTCTGGATTTCCCCCATACAAAAATGCCTCAGTAAAACCATCAAACATTGAGGTCCAGTGTATGGGTCTGCCAAACTTACCGACAACTGTTCCTTTTATTCCATATTTATAAGATTTATGAGGTGGTACTCCATATGACTCCAAAGTTCTTGGAGAACCATCTGCGTTCATAGAACCTTCTCTATCAAATTTAACTAACAAGGCTGAAGAACCCCAGTCTAAGCCATCTTGATGTACATCTCTGGTATTTTCTAAAATTGCATCTAAATTTGGTAAAACATCTAAGTCTTTAATTTCTGATCTACTTAGTAATTCCATTAATCTTTTGGTATCTTCAAAACTACCTAGTTCATTTTGCAACCAAGGCTTAAATTCAGGAGAATCCATATCAGGCATATTCTGTAAATCTTCAAATGGATTGTCCTTACCTTGATACGCATTTTCTCTTACAAACTGACTAAGTTCTTTGAGTTTAGCACTGTCTAATTTTCCAGTTTCTAATGCGTTCATAACAGCTGACATATAATGCTGGGATACAGTTGCGTTAGACTGGTGACTATCCTGACCCATAACTACAACAATTCCATAATCAGGAGCACCAGAAAATTTTTTACCAGCTATTGTGTTACCTTGGTTTGCCCATAAAACACCTTCATCAACATTATGCTGAAATAAGGCAAAAGTAGTTCCACCTTGTCCTTCAGTTGGGTCAGCTATAATTTCAAAAGTACCATTAAATGTAAAACCACCAGCTGTTTTGTCTGCAATAATAGGAACTGCTTTTTTATCTATTAATTCTGATAAATCTACATCGTTAAGGGTAGGTACAGTTTCATATAAATTCTGCATTTTGACTTTTCTGGTAAAATCACCAAAATATTCGAGAGCACCATCCATATCAAATGGACAAGTCTTAGACCTTTGAGACATGTAATTTCCTTAAATTTATCTAGGACCTTTTTTTCCTAAAATTTTTGATAAATCGCAGTTTGCATTTGGCTTAATGCCATCGAACTGGTTATCTAATGTGCCTTTTGGAGCACCTTTTTTTTCAGCCAATATTTGGTTTAAATGTGGCAATACTAAAGCACGTTCATTAGCATCTAAATTAGCAACTATTACGTCAGCTAATGACTTTGCAGACTTATAGTCAGGAAAATCGACAATAGGAGACAATGTTGAACCTAAATAGCTTTTAACATCAGGTCGAATACCTTCAGTATTCATGATATTGTTAACAGCATTTGTATATCGTTGTTGTTTGCCTTTAGCTGATGCCTCATAAGCTAATTTATTCTTAATTTGACTAGCTCTTTCTTTAAGGTCAGCTGAATATCCAGCATGATTAGTAAAAAAGGCTTTTCTGGATACTGGTTCGACCTTGGAACCTATTGGTTCATTCTGTAAATCATTATAGCCACCAAGTGGTGGTACATTTGCACCTAAATTAGCTCCAGCCACAGCACCACCTAATGGGGGAGCTGGACCAATATCAGGGTCAGTTTCTAGAGAACCCATATTAGATAAAGCTAAATTAAATTTATCATTTGGATATTTAGGTATCCCATCGCCAACAATTGATCTTTCACCTTCTTTTCGTACTGGACCTTGATTTGGCTCATATGTAATTTCTAAGTCAGTAAAATCTGCTAACCCATTTTCTAGCATTAGACCTTTTAGTTTGTCTAAAAGATTTAAACCTTCTTTTGATCTAACACCATCATCATTAACCATGAATAGGTTAGGGTCATTATAAAACTTATCTACTGTACTTTCTGAAATTTCTCCTTTGGCTAAAAGTATTTCTAATGCTTTATCGACCTCAGCTGGTTTTAGACCTACCTCGTTAAATATTTTAAAATCGTAACCACCGAGACCTTCATTATTTTTAGCTCTTCTTTCAGCTCTAGCTCGACCATCAGCAATTATTTGTAGAATTTTGGCTTTATTGATAAATTTTTTACCTTGGTGAGCCTCATTAGCTAATTTTGTAAGGTCACCTAAAGTATTACCAAAATCTACACCTTGGCTTTCTAAATAGGCTCTTTTCTTAGCATATCTTTTCAATACAACTGGTGTATGTAGACCAGTTAATTTATCAATACCAGCACCAATAGAACCACCGATTTTTCCACCAACTGTATAACCACCGATACTAGCTAAAGCACCAGCTGGACCGACAGCTGTAATTGGAGCACCAGTTCCAATCATACGACCACCAGAGGTCAGAATTTCTTGAAAAAATCCTCTGTTTCTTTTTGCAACACTTGCCTCGCTGACATTGTCTAAATCTCTTAATGAATTAATAAGAGTATTTTTAGCATCATCACTTAAACTAGTATTTTCTAAAACATTTAAGGCATTAGCAAATTCTTCATCACCGACAGCTCTTTGAGTATTAAATGCAAAGCTCGTAAGTTTTTTTAGTTCAGCACCTTCTTTTGGGTCCAGTGAACCATTATCAACTAAAGCTCGAATTGTATCTAAATACTGATTTTTTACTTTTTGTCTTAAATTCTTAAAAACTCTATTTTCGCCTACAAAACCTTTTTCAAATTTTTGAGCTTTTTTTAAAGAATTTACCTCTTGTTCAAAAAGCTGTCCTACACGAACTTGTGATTTAAAATGGTCCTGATCTTCACGAAATTCTTTAGCTGATCTTGCATTAGCACCTGACTGTCCTAAAGTTGCTACATTCTTAGCTGTGTAAACAGTAGCATCGACAGCACCTCTTGAGGATGCACCTAATGTAGCCTCAGCTAAAATCTGCTTGAGTTCTACATTTAATCCTTTTTCAGTTTGTAAAGTTGTACCTACTTGCTCAGTAAAGGACTGTAGACCTTCAGTAAGACCTTCGGTAAACATTTTTCTAATAAAGTTTGCAATACCGACACCATAATTGACACCGATAGATTCCATGACTCCGATACCAGCTGATGTTCCAATTGCCCATGCCCAATCTTCTCTATTTGGAAATTGCCGACCATCGTTCTTAGCTCTTTCCCAAACAATTGGACCTAAATGTCTAACAAATGCAAAACCAGCTGGAGCACTTATAGCTCCTATAGTTGCACCCATTGCTAAACCAGCTGGACCACCAATTAATGCACCTATACCAGCTCCAACTCCTAGACCTACAGTTCTGGTTAAAATACTGGTAACTAAATCACCAGATTGTTCTAAAGTTGCTCTAGGTAATTCGGTAACATCAAATCCAGTTCTAAATCCATCACCATTTAAAAAACTTTCAAATGCATTTTTATAATTTTCATCTTGCTCTATAAGGTCCGAGAACCACTTAGACGTACCATCCCAGCCAAATGCCTTAAACGTGCTGGCTAAACCCTCAGTAGGACTATCCATTGCTTGTTTAATTGTATTGTACCAAGAGGTATTTGTTTTAAGTGCAGAATCTTCTTCACCTTTTTTTTTATCAGGATTTTGATAATCGGCTATTTGCTTTTCCCAGCTATCTATAAAGCTAGGTTTTCTATCCTGACCACCACGTTTCCAAAGTTCATAACCAAGAGCTTTGAGCATAAAGGTTTCATCAGGAGCTGTCTGATATAATTTTTCAATTTTTTGTTTTAGCTCATCCTCAGTATAACCTTGTATCTTTGCTTGAAAGTCAGGACTCATGACACTATCAAAATTCTGACTTTGAGCATAAGCCATATGTGGCTGGAGCCAGTTTTGGTTTCCTTCGCCTGACAATGGTATTTGAAACATAATTATTCCTTATAAAGATAAACCAGCATTGTGATCTGGAGTGCTAAACAGATAAAATAAATAACGATGAAAAGATTAATCAATCTCGTCTAATATATCAGATGCGTTTTTAAATTCTCTTTGTGCTCTTTTTAAATCCCATCTGTGTGACCAATCGGACCATTGATTTGGTCGTAGACCACTTGCTAACCAAGCCTTAGATTTTGCCATTTGATTTTCAAGACCTTTTTCTAACATATCTAAAACTTTTCTTAATGAATCTGGTGTCATCGTATCTATGTTAGCAATAGCTTGTTTAAGCATTTCTCTTTCGTTCTCAGTAATCTGACCTTGACCACTAAGTCTTTGAGCACTTTCGACCATCATGTCTTTTAAAGATCGATTAGCCTCAGTAAGATCATCAAGGCTACCACCAAATTCTAGACCAAAGTTAGTAGCAAGACTTCTTCTTATACTATTCATCAGAGTTGTGCCGACAAATTGTTCACCACTACTTGCCAAAAGATTTCTTAAACTTTTAATGTTTTTCATTTGATTAGGTATGCCAGAAATAGCTGTTTGAAATTCAGCTAGGCTCTTACCAGATGTTACTGCAAAACTAGCCTCACCACTTTGGGAATAAGGCTTAGACATTGGTGGTATCGTTGTTTGCAGTTGCCCAG
>VTLG01016703.1_pt1 | contig 19728 bp, 27 predicted proteins | sample 4694571 | NCBI WGS metagenome assembly VTLG01 (sample SAMN12604809, study PRJNA352737) | marine metagenome | biome: ENVO:00000447; feature: ENVO:00000209|ENVO:00000569|ENVO:01000036; material: ENVO:00002151; isolation source: viral sequences binned using virsorter ... | reverse complement strand
GTTAATTTTATTATACCACTAGATATAGTATGTCAAGTTTATTGTTGTGTAAGACCTGTTACTCTACCACCACGTCTAGCAGGACCTGTAAGTGGTGTAAACCTTGTTTCTTCTTCTGCTTCTAATAATCTTACTTGTTCTATTTCTTCTGGTGACCTAAAAACTGCAGCTTCTACAAAATCCTCTACATCAAAAGGGTCTTCAGGTGTAACGCCACCTCGTTGTTGTAGTTCTTGTATTCTAGGAACTTGTATTTGTGCAGACTGAAATGCTTCTCTAGCTTGTCTTTGTGTAACACCAAACCTTTGTAGTCTTTCTATTTGTGTTTGGTCTATTGCAAATCCTCTTGCTTCTGCCTCACCACCTATTTGTGCTTGTGTAATTTGACCAGATAATATTGCATCCCCAATAGTTGTATCTACTGCTGCAGCAAATATTGATTCATCTGATAAATCAATACCAAAGTTTGTTGCATAATATTCTTTTACTTCTGGTATGTTTTGCTCAATACCACTGTAAACAGTATTTAGTCTTGATTTAAATTCTGTTGGGGATACATCTCCTTGTACAAGTTGTCCATAATTATCTGCAAATACGTCAGGATTTATACCATATTCACGTAAAGAATCTTTGTATGATTCTAATACCGAACCATATTCTGATTCAGATAATCTTACAGAACCATCTGCTCTTTTATTACCAGGAAAAAAATTATCGTAGTTTGTGTCTTGTCTGACTGCATTTAAAGCTAAATTTATATTTTTATCAAAATCAATATATTTTTCTACAAATAAATCTACTAATCCTTCTGGTAAAAAAGGATATAATATTTTTACTTCTTGTTTAAAATCTGCCATTATTGTATTCTTACTCCCTGTCCAAATATTTTAAGTGCGTCTAATGTTTCATTGACAACTTTATCTACACCTAATTCTAAACCTTTTTCAGTTAAGTATTTACTTGCTTTTGTAGAATCATTTAATTTTAAAACTTCTTGAAAGTAATCACTTGTTGTATCTATTTGTTGTCCCCATTGATTAGTTGTAAAATTTTGCCAAGGTGATGCAAATTCTTCGTATGTAACATTTTCTTCATACATAGGAAATAAACTTTGTTTCTGTGCTGTTAATTTTTTAATTAATTCATTTTCATAATCAACATCATTTCTTAATTTACCTGCTTCTTCTGCTATTAAGGTTTGATTTATATCACCAAACACAGGACCTAAGTATCTGTTATATAGTTGTTGTACTCTATCCTCACCTGCAGCAGTTGAATCAACCTCTACACCAGATAAAAAGTCAGACAAATCTTCATTCATATTTCCAACCTTAGAAGGGTCTGCAATCAAAGATATTTGGTCTTCTGTGTACAAAGAAGTCCATTGACCTGTAGTAAATTTATCAGATACCCAATCAATAACATTTTGTGGTGGATTATTTATACCTGCTTGAATCATAATGTTACGTATTTGTATTTTGTCATCTTGTATTTTACTTAAAGCATCTTTTGGTAATTGACTTATAGGTTTGCCCTGTGACAATAACAACCAATCTCTTTCATTTTGTGTATGTGTTCTCCACCAATTTGTTGTTTTCCATTCAGTTTCAGTTACAGTTCTACCCTCAAGAGTTGCCTCTGCAAGTAAAAAAACCATTTCTTCATCTTCTAACCAAGGTCTTAACTCTGCTTCTTTATCTAAATAATCTATAAAACCTTCCCAAGGAGTTAAACCTTGTTGTAAATAATCAGGGTTGTAAAGTTCTGCAATGTTGCCAAAAGGAACTGTAGAAGATATATAATTAGAATTTACTTCTCTAAAAGTTTGATTATCAAAAGTTACAGGAAATAAACCTCTTATGTCTTGTTCTGTAGCACTATAATTTATTTGTACATTTGAACCAGGAATTGGATATAAAATAAAATAAGAGCTACCTGATTTAACAATTTCTCCACCTTGAGGTATTGTTTCTAAGTTTTCTACAGGAACACCGTCTTGTGTAATAACAACATCACCACTTTCATCTACTGCTGTATAATCTTTAGGGTCATAATTGGTATTTCCAACACCAACAACACTTTCTCTTTCCTCCATAGGAGTTGAAGCATCTTCACCACCATAATCTCCTGGATAATCTGGAGTTAAAAGTTCTGGAGATTGATAGTTTTTATCTGCATCTTTATAACCTTCTCTACCTGGTATCTCACCGTCTAGTAGTCTTTCATACTCTGATTTTGTAAAACCTCTAGCTTTGTCTAATTCTGTTAATACATTATTAGCTGTGGTTCTTGCTCCATTAGGTCCATAAACTACTATCTGTGCCATTACTCGCTACCAACCATACTTGTAAATAATTTAGTAAATACATTATTTATTTTTTGTTTTCTTTCAGACATAGGCATTTTATTGTTTACATCTTGTGGTGGACTACCATACATATTTGTTATACCTGCACTTCTTGATTCAATATTCATTGTATCATTATCTTCAGGCATAGTAGTTGTTGTAGTTGTTGATGGTACAGGACTAGGGTCAAAACCCTCTTCAGGAACTGGTATTCCTCTATCAGGTTCTAATGCAGATAACTCAACATTCAATCTATCTACAAGACCAGGAAAATTTTCTCTATCTTTATCTGTAATAGATGTATTCCAAACCTTTGCTATTTCTTCTGCGTTATCTAATAACAATGCTTCATAAAATTTTTTGCTAGACAGTTTACCTGGTCTGTTGTAAGTACCGATAACCATAACATCAAATTGATTTTGATTAAATGATATATCATAATTTTTTAATCTTTGATTTACTATTCTTTGTATTTCCTCTAAATCTTTTTCAAGCAACTCATTTGCTTTTTCCTCCGTTATAGTGTCACCCATTTTAAATTGTTCACCACCTGATGAATTGCTATGACCATAACCTATGGATATAGATGAGCCATCTCTGTATGCTTCTAATCTTAGTTTTTCTAACTCTTTTAAAATTTTTATAGCACTTTGAGAAACTTCCATATTATCCTCCGATACTCCCGAGCCCAGCAACGCTAGACTTAATAATATTGGCAACATTTCTTGTTTGCTCCCTTCTTTGATTTAAGTCCATTTCTGGTTTAAATAACTCTTGTACTTTTGCTTCAAACTTTGCCTCTGCGTTTGACGGAGTTACAAAACCAGATGGAGTTGTTTCAACAAGTCTTGTTTGTCCAGTAGCTCTTCCCTCAAGCATAATCTCTTCTTCTCTATATTTAGGTTGTATTGCTATTTCTGCATTTGACAATTCACCTTCGTATTGTTCTTGTGTCAAACCAGCTAATATATCTGTAAGAATGTCTAACTCTTCATTTGTAGGAGTTCTTCCAACGGCAGATTTTACTGTATTTATAACTTTGTTTGTTAAATCTGCATAATCAAGTTCTAATTTATCTGGTAAATCAGAAACATCATACTTAGGATTTGTAAGAATAAATGTAAGTGTATTTTTCCAATTACCACCATCTTGATTAGCATCTCCTAATAATGTTTGAAAAGCCTCTACAGTTTTTTCATCTTTTAATTTTGGTGTGTAACTACCATCTTTTAAATAACCTGCTGCTTTTAATTGGTCTTGTAATGTTTCAACATCTTTTTTTGTAACAAATTTATCTAACTCAACTATATCATCACCAGGTAAATATGGTTTATATCCATAAGTATCTAATAAAAAATCTGTTGTTAAAAGTTTTTCTCCTTTTATTTCTATAAATTTAGGAAGTCCAAATGGTTTTAAAACTTCATCATTACTTGGTCCTGATACAAATCCACCTCCTGTATAGGTTACAGGATTTCCGTCTGGGTCTATCCCTACAATAATAGGTTTTACATCAAATAATCCAGATTCTTCTTTTTTGGATTCCTCTGCAGATTCTTCTATAATATTATTTTCTTCTTCTTCCATTTTTATTCCTTATTAAATTGTATCTCATATTTTAGAAGTTCATCATACAAAACTAGAAATTCTGGATAATTAGCTCCTATTATCTGTGCTTGTTGTCTAAGTGTTTCTCTAATACTTTGATTTAAATCTGTAGTGCCTGTCTTTAATTTTCTTAATAAATACTCATAATCATTTGGATATTCATAATCTTCTTGTTCTGCTATTGCAATAAGAGCTTGTTCTCTGATAGCCATATAATTATTTATACCGTACCAGTTATCAGATACTTCTGCATATTTTGAGTTTGAAGCCATTTTTCTTAATTCTTCTATTTTTGCATTAAAATCACTTGGGTTTCTTGTTTTTATACTTCTACCTGCAACTATTTCATAGTTAAAATCTTTTGTTTTTTTACCTAAAGGAAACATAGAATCTACTTCGTTTCTTATAGCTCTTCGTAATTTGTTTGCTTCATCTGACCTATCTCCTCTTAAATCTTTTGTGAGATTATCTTCAACAATATCGTGTAAAAATTCTTGTGCTTCAATAATAAATATCAATGGGTCTATTGCTTCTATACTTCCATCTTTTAAAGATTCAAAAAAAGCGTCACTATCAAGTTCACCTTCAATATGTATATCGTCCATTAGGTACAAAGCTGTTAATGGATTTTCTTTAAATAAATCTGGATTGTTATTTTTAAATTCAACCTCTTTTTCAAATCTAGGTTGTTTACCTCTCTTTATTTGATATTTACCTTTTTTTAACAATGCGTTACCAAATAAATTATTGTTACCATTTTTATCAGTACCTATCATTCTGTTAAAAGAAATCCAAGCTAAAGTTTCAGCTTCTTCTAAATTATCTGAATAATTTTGTTGATACTCTGCTTTTAATTGAGAATAAAAAGCTGTCAATACACCAAAAGCTACAAATGTTTTTCTATCGTCTACTCTTAATTTTCCTATTTCTGTTTCACCAACTACAGCTTCCAACAACTGTTCAGCTTGGTCATACTGCACCTCGTGTGATAATAATATTCTTGGTGGTGCAGGTGCTATAAATTTTAAAGCACTTTCAAACATTAATCTTAATTTAACATTTTCTAATACAGCATCTTCAAAGTCAGCAAGTTCTTGTGGAGTTTTTAGTTCTCTATTTTGTGCTAATGCTATAACTCTTGCACTATCATTTGCTCTTGATGCAATAGATTCTTCTAAAACAATACTATCCATATTTGTTCCAGAAACATTTGCTGCGGCAATAGCTGATTTCATATAACTTGGTAATAAAACTTCTAAATACCAAGCCTCTTTTCCTAAATCAGCTACTTCGTCAATAGGTGTTCCATATGGAAATATTGTTTTATAAATATCTACTCCTATATTGTCTTTTACTTTTTGACTAAAAGCACCCACAGGCAAAGCAAAAACTGGACCTACACCTGGTAATAAAGATGTAGATATTAAGTTAAAACCACTTATAGGCACTTCAATATCTGCTCTTAATCTACCTTCTGGATTACCACCAAGTAATGTCTTAGATAATTCAGGAGATAACTGAAAAGAAATCATATCCTCATCTGTTACAGGGTCTTTATAAATAATCCCTTCTCTTCTTCCATTTTTAATTATTTGTTCAGCTCTACGAGCAACAGTTGGAGTTACTGTTAATGCTCTTCCCCAAGACCCTAAAACCTCTTTGTAGGCTTCAAAAAATGGAAATACATATCTTAAACTATCTGCAACTAAACCTTTTTGAGAAAGATTGTACAATATTCTATTATGCTCATCTAAAGCATAGGCTTGTGCTCTTGTATCAATTTGTTCTAAAGAAAGTTTTGGTAAATCATTTTTGTTAATTTTTCCTGTAGCATTTTTTATATTTGGATATAATTCTTCTATTTCTCGTTTTATGGCTTTTGGTAATTTATCTATGCGTCCCAATAAAGTAACAAGTGCTTTATCGTCTGCTTGTACCAAATCATCAGCAACACTTCTAAAATAAAGTTGCTTATATGCAGGTATTCTGTTTAGATTTGCTTCTATAGCTCCTGCTAAAAACCAAGGCATACCTGCAATAGTTTTTGCACTTTCTGCTTTTCTTTTAAGATAATCTACCATACTTGACCCAATTAAGTCGTCAGGTGCAGGAACAGATAATGGTCTATCTGGAGATGTCTTTATCATATTTTCTATACCTTTTGTAATAGATTTCATATTTTCAGTTTTTCTTCTATCCCAACTTCTTACATCTATATTTTTGTAAACTCCTGTAAATATAGATTCAAACAATTCTTTATCATTTCCTGTTATTTCTGACAATCTTTTTTTATAACCATCTATAAAATTTCTTACACCTTCTACATTTTTTAGAGGTGCTACATCTGTCAAAGCATTTTCATAATTAATTCTTAGTTGTTTTAAATCACCTGACCACATTCTTTCTGCAAGTTCATCAAATGATTTTCCATTTATGGTGTAATCAGCAATATTTTTGGCTATATCGTTTTGCCAAATACCAGCCATTTGTATTCTTATAGCTTCAGCAAATCTTTTTACTTTGTCAGTATTATCTAATTCATCACCTAAATTAAATTCAGAAAAATTTTCTGATATATATCCTTTTATATTTTTAGGACCAAAATGTTTGTTAGAAGCATTTGATACTGCTTTATCAAGACCCTCTTGTAATCTTCTATTTTTTTGCGACCATCCTTTTGTTACAAATTGTTTTCCTAAAACATCTTCGTCAAGAAGTTGCCAATATCTCCAATAATCTACTGGACTATTAACTACAGAATCTAAACCAAATGCAGCCATACGAGGTTGACCTTCTATAACTAATCTAATTGGGTAAGCAAGTCTAAATGGCAAATTAGCCGTAGACCAGGCTCTTTGAAATAACCAAAGACCACCGTTAGCTAAACTGTACAATCCTCCAATTTTTTCTGTCAATTCTTTTGCACCAACTTCAGCACCTGCAAAAAATTGTCCTAGTGGTGTATCTTTACCAAAAGTGTCTGCTGCTTTAGCTAAAGGTTTTGTAAAATAACCATCTACATTTTTAACTGCTTTTTTTAAATCTCTATGGTCAGTAAAATAAAATGTTCTATCCATTATTTGGTCAGGGAAAGGTGTTTGCATATCGTAAGATATATTTCCAACTTTATTATTTCTTAACATACCTGTGGATATAGGTTTTGTACCTTCATTTGCTTTTTTAGCTGCTTGGTCAATACTATAAACTACATTATCTCTTCTAAAATTACGTGCTTGTTCTTGATGTATTTTAAAATAATCAACAGTTTTTTGATTATCTGCTACTTTTTCTATAAGTTTTCCATAATATTCATCAGCTAATATACTCTGTGCTTTTATGTAATCTTCATCTACTAAAGCTCTTGTAAGTTTTACAGCAATATCATTTAAATCATTTCTTTTCAATTTTCCAACTGTTCCGTGATTAATTAAAGTTTGTACTGTTGTTTGCCAATCTTGAAGATTTACTTCTCTTTCAGGAATGTATTTTCCTAATCTTGATAAAGGAGCTTCTTGTCTATTTTTTCCAAATGTTTTGTAAGCTCCGTCACTTAACCAATCAGGTATAATTCTTGTTTTATTTATTTTAGGTGTTCTCCAACTTGTTCCTTCTAGTGCTGCTTTTTGTGCAGCAGCAACTACTTGATTTTTATTAGTTGCTTCAAATAAATCTAAAGCATAAGCAGGGTCTTTTACTGCTTGTAAAATATTTATAAATTTATCTGAACTTTTATTATTAATTATATTTTCAGCAACTTCATCTTTAATGTTTGTGTCTAATATCTCTTTTGCAATATCAGTTGCTTTTCTTTTGTCACCTGCTTTTAAAGCATCTTTAATTTCTGCTTGTAATTTTCTTGCTTGTTTAAGTGCTACTCGTGATTTGCTAATAGCTATTGCAGGGTCTGTATAAATTAATATTGCAGCATCAATAGTTCCAGAAACTATGTTGTACAAAGTTTCATTCTCAATACCTAAACTATTAGCTTTATAAGTTCCTGTAGTAATAATGTCACCTTTGTATTTATTTGCTTCTTTTATTTGTGATGATATTTCTTCAGCTTCACCCATAGGAATAAATCCTGTTCCAGTTAATTTATCGTAGGTGTCTATAACTTCTTTTGTTCCTAATCTGTTAAAAGCCTTTATTGAGTTTACAAAATAATCATCAGGGTCTAGCTCTGCTTTTTCTGATATTTTTTGTAACGTATATTGTAAAGAAGTAGGACCTGCTTTTTCATAATAAGAAGCTAATTTAGAAGCACCAACAGTTCCTATATAGTCTTCTGGTATATTAAATTCATTTCGTGCAATAAGTCTTCCTAATCCATTTGCTATAGCTTTTGCTTCTGGAGAACCTACAGGAAAAAGTTTGTTAAATGTATAAATATCAGATATTCTTTTTGCTGCTTTATCTGATACTCCTTGTCTTTCTAAATCTTGTGCTAAATCACGGGCAAACATTATTCTTGACCTTTGACCTCTAGTTACTAATTGTTCTTGAGTATGATTCCACAAGTCAAAAACAAATCTTACAATTCTTTTTGCACCAGAAAAAGCAGGTTGTCCATAATCTTTTTTAATAGTGTTTGCTATATCAGCAGGTGTTCTATAAAATGGTTTACTTTTTTTTACGTTTATAATTTCTTGTTCAACTGCAGCTTGTTTTACTTGGTCATCATCTGCATTTGTATTTATTAAAGTTGTTATTAAACCAGTAGGTAAATTTGGATATGCTGTTTTTATTTCTAAAGCACGATTTTTTTTATCTTCTGTTAGATTATATTTTTGATAATCTTTAATAGTTTGATTTTTTAAATATTTTAAATCAGAGTTATTTTTAAAATCATCACCTAACGTGTATTGAAAAACCATTATGCTTTTTCAATAAAAGAAAGTCCATCATTTGCAAGTGATACAGTATCTGAAGTAGGAAATAAATCAGCTAGTGCAATCATATACAAATCACCTTTTTGTTCTGGCGTAAGTGTAATACTTGTTCTACCTGGACCTAAAGGAGCACCGTCTGTAATAGGTTGGTCTGGTAATTGTGATTGACCAAAAACATTTACTGGTGCAAATTGTCTTCCTGTCGGTTGTTTAGGAGTAGTTTCTTTTGGTAAAGGTGCAGCTTGTTGTTGTTCTACTAGTTCTTGTTGCTCACCATAAGCCATTCCAGGAACTCTACGTATAGCTTGTGTATTATCTTGTGTGTTTCTAGCTGGTGGTGGTACATTCCTGTTTCTACCTGTAACACCTTTGTTTGCATTACTCCTTGTTGCCATCTTCATCCTCATCATAAAACATAAATGTTGAACTTATAATCATATAGCCAAAAGGAAAAGCTAAAGGAGGCATTTGGTCTGTAAATATTCTAGGCTCTGATAGTCCTTCTTCTAGTAATATATCGTCACCTAACTCATCTACATCTTCTAGTGAGTTAAATACTATATCAGCAAATTGTTTATTTATTGACATTATCCTCCTAGTCCTTGTAGTAATTGTTGTATGCCTGGTGGAGGACCCTGTGGTGGTAGGGAACCTCCTCCAAGCAATTCTTGTTCAGCCACTGGTATTTCAGGTTCCTCTGCAGTAAAGAACTTATCCAAGATATTTTGCATATCATCTGGATTTTTTCTTATCTGCACAACAGCCATTGTTGCTTTAGGGTCACCTTGTTGTGCTTGAGCCAATAGTGTATCAAACAATACACTGTCTGCTTTTTCTTTTGTAATTCTATCGTTTACTCGTACTAAATTATCTAGTCCATCTAAGTTTTCTTGTAAAGTTTGTTTATCAATAATACCTGCTTGTAATAGCTGTAAACCTGTAACAATCTTTTGTGGTTCATCATAACCAGCCATAGCACCATAAACTCTTCTAGTTTTATACGAGCCCATAATGTCACTTGTAGGATTATATTTTTCTGAATAAAACTGATTGTCATAATATCCTGATAAATCTTTTGATTGACCACCATACATTTTTTCATCCCACTCAAGTCTTTTTGCATCTATCATTTCTATAGCATCAGACATTACTGTATGATATTCTCTAATCATCAATGACATAGAAGCACCTAGTTCTTCTAATCCTCTACCTGTTGCAAAGCTAAGTGGACTTTGTGAATCATCAGTTACAGGATAAGAACCACCTACACGTAGTTGTCTTTCTATTCTGTCTATTTGTTGAAATATTTGATAAGGTACATTTGATGCTGGTTTAGATACTTGTGTACCAGGAGCAAGATAGTTTACAGCAAATCTACCTTTTCTATATTGTCCTGATTCTATCTCACCAGATATGTTTGTTTCTGTAAAGACTGCATCTTCCATAGCTATTATTGACATAACATTTATTTTTGCCATAGAAGCCATTAGTCCTATGATTTGGTCATACTGACCTTGTAATCTGTCAAAAGCAAATTTCTTTGCAACTACAAAAGATGGACCGCTATCTAATGGATTAGGTATAAAATCAAGAATAGTTCCAGAGGTCATATGATATATATACGTACCTTCTTCATTGTAATATTCTGCAATTAAGTCACCCTCACCATTTGAGTTTGCCCAACTTCCGTTGTAACTATCTGTGTATGCAGAAGCATAAGCATTACCAATACCTAATGTATTTGCTTGATAAAAATCTTTACTGTTTATTTTGTCAGCAGATTTTGGATATGCTTTTGACAAAGCAGTTTTTGGAACTCTTCGTACAATAGCCATTTCTTTTGGTTGTTGGTCTGCACCGTAATATCCAGGAAAACAGTTGTAAGGGTCACGGAGTTCTGCACAAGGATATGGTGTGCCATTTGCATCTTTCATTTCTCTAATTACCCATACAGCAAAACCATAACCAGGTAACCATCTACCAACTTGTGGCATTTGTAAATCTAATTTTTGTGTGTCATCATATGCAGTTACAATACGTGCTATCTTTTCTGCTTTTTTTCTTGCTCTATCAGAATCTTTACCATTAGGTACATCTACTTTTAGATTAGGAATACGTCCTATTTTTTGTGCAAGATGTTCTAAACCTGACATCATAAGGTTAGGTACAGGTATTTGATAGTCTTGAAAACCTTTTATCTGGTCACCTAGTAATGCTAGTAAACCATCTGGTCCACCATTCATTATTGCACGAATACGTCCTCTAGTAGAATATGCACTCTGATTGTCATAGTGTAACTGTGTTATCTGATATTGTATCTCTTCAGGTGTCATCCTATCTCCACGGACTTTCGTTCATATCGCTTAAATTCCATTCTCCAAAACTAGGTTCATAATCTAATCCTACCTCAGCTAATCGTTCTTTTCCTAGTCTTCTTATAACTTTTATTGGAAACCAACTAGCCATAACGACATCTGATTTATAGTTTTTTGCTTTACTAGCCTTACTAGCAGCACTTGAAAAATAAATTAGTTGCCTACGATATATATTACTCTTTGTTTCGCTTTCTGCACTACCATAAGGTAAGTTAATTAGCTTTTGCTCAAATAACTGTTGCATACTTCCAACACCGTAAATAGGGTCAAATTTATTTTTTTGTGTCTGATGTCCCTCTAAATGTATACCCATACGTGCAGAGTATTCTTTTATCTCTCTATCTTGTCGTATAGCTTTTTGAAATCCGTTTTCTTCTATAACCCAATGTGCAAGTTTGTACTTCTCATACCATTTTTTTATAGATTTTTTTGCCTGTGCAACTCCTCCACCTTCTTCGTTCTCTATATCTACAAGATACATCATTCCTGATTCAGGGTTTACAGCCCATAAAAAACAAGCCTGAAAACCTGTAGATGCTGGGTCAAGTCCTGCAACTAAGTATGTCCCTGCAGGTACCTGCCCAACAACTCTATTGACATCTCTACACTGGTCAATATCTTCTGAATTAAACATTGTTATGCCTTCTACAAATGCTTTGTTTAGATATACCATTTCGTATATTGCTCTACCACCTGTAGTATCTGCATTATTTTTTTGTGACATAAGCCATTTGTATGTACGTTTGTTTTTCCATAACATACAATCTGTATGTTTATCTGTTTCTGTTTCTGGCAAAACACAATCTGTTTTGTGTGCTTCTTCTACAATATGTTCAAACTCTGGGTTTTCTAAAAGAAAGTTATACAAATCTTCTGGATGTTGTCTTGAGCCTATGACTACAACACCAGTATGTTCCTCTTTACGAGATGACAAAGTGGTTGTCCACCATTGTCTAGTTTGTTCTCTAGCACTAGGTTGTATTGTTGTACCGTGGTCCTCTATGTCGTCTGCAATAATTAAATCACAGTCACGAGAAAGTATCTTACCACCTTTACCTACAGCTACCATTGTCGGTGACTTTATACCAGTTATGGTTCTTGTACCTACAGTAAACTGTCCTGATGACCAAGACTTACCTGAACGTACCTTTGGTTGAAATTTTATACCAGGTCCGTTTATGTCTTCATTCAATGCTTCATTGTTTTCTAAATGGTCTAACACACCACCTACTGCATTCTTTGCAATATCTTCGTTACCACCTACCCACATAATTCTTATGTTTGGATTTTTACATATCTGCCATACAGCAAAATGTATAAGTAAGTCTGTCTTACCGTGACGAGGAGGTGACAATATCATTTGTTGTTTGCCGTGTTTTATTGCATCAACAATAGAGTTAATCCATTTTTCGTGAAAGTCTGCAGTTTCATACAACTCTCCTGTTTCTGTTTTAAAATATTTATCTCTGAACTTTTTAAAATCCTCTAATGACTTTACGGTAGCTTGTGCAATCTTCCAATCTGATTGTGCTTCATAATTCTTTTTATCTTCTAAGTATGCAGCATACATTTTAGTTACGACACTTCTTGATACTTTTAGTGCATATGCAACTTGTTGATGTGTAAGTCTATTGTCTTCTAATTTAGCTGCGTAGTTTTCTACAAAGTTTTTGTATTCTGGTCCACGTGATGTAGATTTTATTACAGGTTCTTCTATCTCTATTGTTTCTTTTTTATTACGTTTGTATGCAGTGCTTCTTTGACATTTGACACTACAAAACTTTTGTCTGCTTTTAGGTATAAAAGTTTTTCTGCATCCAGTCGCACCACAAGTTTTACGAGCAGACATTATTTCTTTTTCTTTTTTTTCTTGTCAGCTACCCTTGATTTTTGAACTTTCTTGATGTTTACTTTTTTACCAGCTTTATATTTTTTAGCTGTACGTTTTATTTCTGCAGCACGTTTTCTTGCTGCCGAATCAGATAGACCTGCTAGATATTTAGCAGGTACACCAAACCTATAAGGTTGTTTTCTTTTAGACACTACTTCTTTTTCTTTTTCTTTTTGCCACGCAGGTCATCATCTTGTGAATGACCTCGTTTTATAAAAGAGTTTACTCTACCCATAGCCCAAGCACCCATACTTGTTCCTGGTCTTGAACCAGAACTCATATAAGCAGCTTGACCTCTTCGGTAAACTTTTGCCAAGGTGCCATAAGATATACCACTTGACTTAGCTTTTTTCTGTAATGCTGTTTTTGCACTTTGTGGGATAGCCATTATTTCTTTATCTTCTTTATCTTTCCGTTTTGCGTTCTTGCAAACTTATGTGTTTTAGTTTCTCTAATTAGAGTACCATAGTATCTTTTGCCACCAAACATCCAACTTACTCTTTTAGCCATTACTTACCTACACTTTTTTGTGCTCGTTTATGAGCCTGTGTAAATGTTGCACCACGTTTCATAGAGTTAAGCATATACTGCATATGTTTCTTTGTGTGATGTTGGCTATGTCTTTTCATACTGTCTTGTTGTCTTTTTGTAAGACTAGACATATCAATACCTTTGATTTTCATTTCTTTTTCTTTTTTCTTAATGCTGCAAAATCTGCTGCAGTAATTTTATTCCTAGGTGGTGCTATTCGTGCAATCTTCATCTGCTTTGCAGAATAACCTTTCTTACCTTTTGGCATAACTCTCCTTTACCATTCTCTGCAAGACCAATATCTTGCAGTTGTTTTATCTTTGGCTGTACTACATTTGTGCCTAGCACGGAAAGAAGCTCTTGCTTTAGGATTGTTTTTCCTAATAGGCATATTAGGGTCACCGAACATAATCTTTTTGACTTTGCCATTCTTCATAACAAAAACCTTTTTAGATTTTCTTCCGTACCCTGGTTCTCCTTTTCTAATAGCCGTAGGACTATTTAGCTTGACCTTCATTCCTTGATATTCAGCCAATGTCGTTACATTCCTTTTTTCTTTTTTTTCTTCTTGCCTTTTTTGTGATAGGGCATTGTTTCTCCTAACTATACTATATTGTATGAGTGATTATATAACAGGTAAAAAATATCCTAATCATAAACCCTCTACTTCATATAGTAGTGGAAGAATTTGTATGGACAAAGATTGTGAAACAGTTTTGTCTAAATACAATAAATTTAGATATTGTAATAATCACAGACCCAAAACGTACCCACGAATAAAAGGTCGGCAAAAACCTACTGATTTGCAGAAACCCAATCTTTAGCATTTTTTAAAATAGCCTCACCAAGTTCTGGTAAAACACAATTATTAATCATTGTTCTTTTTTTAGTTTTGTTTACAGGAAACCTGTCAAGATTAAATCCATTTCTTTTTTGTTTATATTCATAACTTGCAGCAGTACCACGAATTTTTCTATCTGATTTTTCAAAAAAAGGTATTTCAAAATTAGACCAAAAATAATGATTATCAGACAATGTTGGCTCTATCAAAGGGTCGTAATAACTAATTACATTTTCTATTACCCAGGCACTTTTTTTACAAAAGTTTTGTAGAAAAATTATTTCTTCATACAGTTTCATATCAGGATATTTTTTTGCTTTTTCAGGTATATTGTTTGTTAAAAAATTAAATCTTGTATGTGTAGGACAAGGAGGACTTGACCAAATAAAATCATACTCTTGAAAATTTTCTATTAGATACAAATGTGCATCTGCAAGAATTACTTCATCTTCAGGAAAAAAGTGTTTGTAAACATCTATGGTATCTGGGTCACACTCTATTGCAGTAACTTCTACATCTTTCCATAATTTTCTGTTGCCTCCAATACCTGCATATAAGTTAAGAATTTTCATAAATGTAGCCTAACAGCTATAAAATTTATGTGGTGAAAAAAAATTTTTTTTAATCGTCCCCTGACCAGTTAGGGTTGCCTCTATAATCTTTTATAATATTCTTGTCATAAAGGTCAGACATAGTTAAATATATTTTTTCTGCAGCTATAAAACCTTTTTTAATAAACCATTTGTAAGGTGCAGTAAAAATTTTTGTTTCTAATTCTTTTAATTTTTTTATCATCTTACTCCATACCCTAGTCACCTAGGGTTTAAGAAAGGGGCATCTTTATGAATAAAGACTATCAACAGGGTTGTTGATAATTTAATTATACATAGAATATAAAAAAACCAGAGTTGCCCCTGGCTTTTTTATTACCAACCAACTTCCGAGTTAGGCGGTCAATAGGTTACAATTCGTACAATTTGTGTCCTTGCTAATCATTATAGTTATGATATAGTAAGTTACAAATACTTTTTATAATTAAGTTGTTACAAGTAAAGGTGGCATCGGGAGTCAGAAAGATGGGGATACCAAGAGTATAAAGTAGGAACACAAACCCATTACTCAAGGACAACAGAACATAAAAATTCATAGCACAATTTAGCTTTTAACAGCAAAGGAGCCCGCTATTTTAAAATCACCCCCATACCTATTATTTTATTTATGAGATGTAAAGAGTGTAAAAACACTCTAAAACAAGTAAATGAAACTAATGGTTTTTACTGTATATCTAGTAATAAGAAATGTAGTTTATCTACTAAAGTAATATACAAAAAATAGTTGTTTATTTGTTGTTTATTTTGACGTTTGTTCTACATAAATATTAAGTGCTTACAATACATATACATACACGCAACATTAACATTTGCATACGTTATACACTATATATTGTGCCACTATATGTTGTATATGCACAAGTTTGCTAGATTGTGAACATACTATATGTTGTGGTACTAGATATTGTATGTGTTCTGTTCTATACCGTACGATAATTGATAACCACCCCCCACCATAATTTAAATATAAATATGTCATACCGATTTGACAAATAAAAGGATATGATTTAAGATTCAGTAAGAAAAAAAATTATCAGTTGAAAGGGGTAATTATGACAGTATCAAAAGAAGAATGGTTAGTTACATTAAATATGGAATTAGCAATGATGAAAAGAAATAATGAAAGTCAATTAAAAAAATTGACATCACTATTTCAACAAAGCGAAAGACAACTAGAAAAAGCAATTTCAGTTGTTGAAAGAATGGAAATATAAAAGGGGTAATTATGGAATCAGAATACATAAAATACATAAAAGTAACACCTAAAAGTTACGGAAATTATTCAAGTAATAACTATGGAGTAAATGCCTTGATGTTTACTGATGTAAATGATATTGAATATTATTTTAGTTATAAAACATTAGTGGCATTTAACCATAAGTCATTATGGGGTAACGGTGGTTTAGTAATCCGTAAAAATATATGGGGTACAACAACAGGCAAACACCTTAACTGGATAGATGATGACAAATCAAAGAGAGTAGATACAGAAACTTTCTTTGAAAAGTTAGACCAATTAAAAAGTAATTTAATAATTAACGTACCAACGTTATAAAGAAAGGAAAAGGGGTATATAAATGAATTTATATAAATTAACTTACACACAAGAAAGCGAGGCATATGTTAGTGCAGAGAGTGAAGACGAGGCACGAGAATATATTACCGAGCTAACAGACAACGGGGGAAAGAATATGAACCAAGTCAGATTAGTTGAATGTGGTTGGAGTGTTGAAGAAGAATATGAAAACCTAGAATCATTAGATGATGATATTCAGTACAAGTCAGAAGATTGGACGGACTACACACACGAAACAGAAAATGGCTCGGGTTGGTATCACGACTTCGGCAGATTGTTTTGGGATTAGGGGGAATAATGCTAAATAAACGTATGGAAAAAATAAAACAATTAAGACGTGAACAATATCTTATACTTGATGAACTTAATGAATATGGAAAAATTATATCGTATCTTGATGACGAATGGGAAGAGTTAGAGGACGATATTAAAAAATTATGGGAGGAGGAATAATGGAAAGACAGTACAAATATGACGTGCCTTTATTTATGTGTTGGTGGGAGGACTTAATAGGACTTTACACCGAACAGGAATTGTACGAACAATATAAAGACACAAATCTATACGAAGAAGAAGAACAGATTGGTTGGAGTGGTTTTGCAAAAGGTCAAGAGCCTGTTGATTTAGAAACATTTCAAGAAGTGTTGGAGTATTTTAAGCAAGAAGATTGGACTTTAAATACAAAATTCATTTCACATAATATGCACATTGTGAGGGTTATATGAAAGAGAAGACATATGAGGTGTATATTACAATGCAAGAAATATATACGATAAAAGCCGATAACGAATATGACGCCATAAATTTAGTGAAACAGGGCTTTGGCGATTTGCATAGAATAGAAGACGGGCATTTTGAATCACACATACACGAGGAGGAATAATGGCAAAGCAATTAAATAAAGTAAGTAAAGATGAATGCTTGGAGGCAATAGACTTTTTGTTTGTTGAGTGTTATCTAAACAATATGAATAGTGATGAGAGATATTATACAAAAATATTGTTAAAAAAAGTTGCCAACAATTATCAAATTAAACTAGAGGATATAAATAGTTTGGAGGGTTGGTAATGAAAAGATTATTTACAGGATATCCTAACTCATACGAGGTGTTATATCATCTCATTGAAAGACTAGAACAGGAACTAGATAAGATAAAAGAAGAGAAGAAGAACGGTATAAAGTGGTGGACTGATATAAGGTACAACAGATATGACGTTCAAAGATTTGTTTATAAACAACAACTTAGAGAACTAAAGTATGTGCTCAAAGAAGTGGAAAGGGCAGAAGACCTTGAGAACTCTGCAATAGGAAACTTTGAAGACGAGCCACCATTTTAAGAAAGGAATATGATGAACGAAGAAGAACTATTTGATAGATTAGAGAAAGAAATATTAGAGGACGAACTACTACTCGCAAGAGTGTTTGGAGTTCTGGAAGAGTAACATATACCCCTTGGATATGGTACGTAACTAATTAGCCCTGTTCTACCCGATTGAGCAGGGCTTTTTAGTGTCAAATATATTTGTAAAAAGAGTATACATTGTAAACTAGATTGACTAAGATTAAGAGTATGAGTACAACAACTTATGATGTGCCAAAGGAGTGCAGCCAAATTGCACTTCTTTATAACGATAACGTCTTACCTTTTTACTCTACAAATGACGCAGTAAGATTTTGTAAGAGGATGAGGTTAAGAATTACAGGACACGGAAGTCAAGGACACCTGTTTTATATCAAGGCACAAAAAGAAGATAACACTTTATAACAAATAAATAATTAGAAAGGAGCAATCAATGACTGAGGTTGATGAGTTGTTAGATATTGCAAGAGAAAACATAACGACAACTCAAATGAAACAAGAATACGACACATTGATGAAAGCTATATATGAATGTGCGAATGAGTTAAGTTCAATTAAAGATTTAGAAAAGACTTGGATTGATACCCGTAATATGATTATCAACAAACTTTATCACGAACATAACGTAAGTATGATAAAGATTGGAGGTATCTGTGGTATCTCAAGACAAATGGTGCATTACATTTGTAAAGGAAGGAAGGCATAATGGCAGGATATAATCCTGATGACTACGAGTTAGTAGAAGTCAGATTAGAAAAGTTCTGGAAAGAAAATCCAGACGGCAAAGTAAAGACGAAACTTGTAGAGAGCAGCGAAGACGGACTTATGGTCATCTGTTACGCAGAAATCTATGAGCATAAAGATGATACTGAACCTAAAGCAACAGGTTTAGCACAAGAGTATCAAGACGATAAGAGTTTTGCTAACAGAACATCTTGGATGGAAGTATGCGAAACAAGTGCAATTGGTAGAGCTTTAGCTAATTGGAAATATCAAGGAAGTAAGAAAGCAAGACCAAGTCAGGAGGAAATGTCAAAGGTTGCAAAACAACCGCCAACAAAAAAAGAGGAACCACAAGAGATTGGGAAGCCGACTTCTAAAATAACAGAAAAGGCTTTAAAAAGTCTTGTGTTGGCATACTGCAATGATGACAAGAACTTTGCACGAGAGTGTTACACCACAACAATGAACCGATTTACCATAACAAATAAGGTAACGAATGACATTACAACGTGGGATGACGCAACGATAAATTCATTTTTAGAAAAAATTGATATTTATGTAAAGAAGTTCAAGGATGACTTTGATAAAATGTCTGATAACTCTGAAGTAATAAACAATACAATGAGTATATTAGACGCAAAAGAAATGGAAAGTGAGGAAGATATGGCAGAGATTAAAGAGGGACCTTGGATGCAAGAGCCAATTAGCGAGGGTCAAGTTAAATTCATAGAGAGTTTAATTACACAAGCTATTGACAGTAAGTTAGATGAACTTGCAGCAGAGGCAAAACAATATCTTGCGAGTGGTGAGGCTACCAAAGGTAACGCAAGTCAAATGATTGATAAGTTGAAAGATGCGTTGTCGTAGCTGCAACATAGGTCAGTTTGACCTATTCGGTGAGCCAACGTTTATTATTGACGGGTTGTGTATGGATTGTAAAAACGTGATTGAGTATGACGCAAAGAGAAATTATACA
>VTLG01014971.1_pt1 | contig 19729 bp, 22 predicted proteins | sample 4694571 | NCBI WGS metagenome assembly VTLG01 (sample SAMN12604809, study PRJNA352737) | marine metagenome | biome: ENVO:00000447; feature: ENVO:00000209|ENVO:00000569|ENVO:01000036; material: ENVO:00002151; isolation source: viral sequences binned using virsorter ... | reverse complement strand
CGATAATAATTACCCCAAAGTTCTGGATCATACACTTGACCATCAACACTAGCTTCGAACATTTTAGCAATTACACCTAATTCTTCTTCATTAGGTTGTTTTGGAAGATAATCATTAAGAGTAAACAAACCATATTGATCAATAGCCGCCCTCTCATTACTATCCAAGCTACGTTCCTTTCGAGACCAACTAGAAGTTGAATAATCAGCATATTGACCTTTTGTTGTCTTAGTAAGACGGAAGTCAGTACCTTGCTCAATATCTGTTGGAAGTTCAGTGAAGTCACTGTCCATTAAAGCACCTTTAATAATATTAAAAATACTTGGATTAATAATAAATCTACGAATCGGATTTTCTGGTGTAGAGTCTTCTTGTAGACTGCTTTCAGCTACAAAACCTTGGAAAACGTAAGAACGTTTTTTCCAATATTTACGACCCATATCTTCTAATTTAGGATCTTTAAACCAAGGACGAACTTCTGCTAATACAGGACATGATCCTGTAGGTCCCCACATTTCGTTACATGGAACGTTTACAGTAACTTTTCGACTATTACTGTCACCTTTAACGCCAGCAAACTCCAAACGAATCATCTGACGTTCACGCCAAAAGTAAGTGTTGCTTGAATCACCATCTGGTAAAAAGCGTAATACACTTGTTGAATTTTCTGGGATATTCCAAAATGCGAAGATAGCGTTATCGCCACCTGATTGTGAACCGCTAGGTCCTCTATTTTCTTGCTCTTGCAATTTTGCACGAATTTCTGCCAATGTTGCCATAGTATTTCTCCTATATTTTGCCTATGTGTGTTGCATAATGCAACTGTTGCCTAAGTATGCCTCATGACTACTTATATAGTCATTAGTATATGTGTTAAAAGTTGTGTTGTCAACCAAAAAGTTTATCAAATTCGTAATTAGATAACTTTCTCTCCATGTAATTTCCAACAGACACTTTTTTAACACCTGTGTCTTCGCTTGCTGTAGCACTGAGCTTTGGCATGAGTGCTTTGACAGCACCAACTGCTTTTACTAGAATGGAACGTTCTTTAACAATTTCCATTAAATCGCTCATTCTAGTTAGCAATTGACTTAACTGATCCTCACCTTTTTTTGCATAGTCAATAGAGTTACCTAAGTATTCCATAACTACTGCAACCTGATTTTCCTTAGGCATATTTCCAAAAGTACTCATATTCATTGGATTCTCAGGATCAGATTTTACATCGACTCCCTTGCGTAATTTTACACTATCCATACCATCGATAGTATTTACAAGATTGTCTAATGTTTCTTTTGCAAAGTCATCAGCTTCTTTGATTGCTTTCATCTCTTTAACTAATGCATTTACATACGGTAACGCATCATTTAAACCTTCATCAAATGTGCGTACTGTAAACTGGTTTCGAAGTTTGTTTTGAGCAGATTCTAACATATCCAAGTCGTCTAGTTTGTCCAAAATCCATTCTATTGGATCGCCATCTCTTGCTTTCATTGTACCGTATGGCATTTCGTCTGAATAATAATCAACTAATTCCATATATAAATCTGATCTAGAATCTATATCACCTGTTTGCTTCATTTTAGCAACTTCTTCAGGATGTTTATTCATAATAGCCATTACTTCATCTGATTCAAATCCTTCGTTAACTGGTTCTTTTGCTTCAAACTTCTCTTTTGTTTCTTTATAGCATTTACAACCTTTTAATTTGCCAATGCCTTCTCTTAAACTATTAATTCTATTACTAACTGCTTCTACAATATCAGTAGTATCTTCGTTTACCAAGCCATTACGAAGTGTATACTTTTTAAATTCTTTTAACTTTTTAAGTTCATTACATTGTTCTTGAATATACATACCAAAATCATCATATGGTGTTCCACCTTCTTTAACATGGCGTAGCATTGCTCTACCACCTGCTAAATTATTAGTTGGCATTTTGTAACGTTCTCCATCTGAATTTTCAATATAAATTGCATTAATGTTTCTGCTACGGCTACCACGTGATTCTTCATTAACTGGTTTTGTATGTTTTATAATTAATTTGGCATTCTCTAACTGCTGATAGCTACTCTTTGTGCTACCATATGCAGGACTAATGCCCTCTTGTACATCTTGTTTCATATCTCTCACCTTTTGTGCTTGGTAATCTTGGTCTTTAGGAGTGATTGCTTTAGTAAAACTTTTAAGTGTATACTCGATTACATTACGATTAGCAAGATTTTTTAATAATGCTAATGTATCTTTAAATTCGTTTAAATCAGTATTTTGATTAACACTTACACGAAGTTCTCGTTTATTATCAGTTTCGTCCAAGTTAACCATACTACCTAATTCAGGAATATAAAATCGTCTTGCTGACTGTGGATCAACTGTATTCTCACCTTCATCGGTAAAAATTTTAATTTTATGCCCATTACCTTTAAGAATCTTAAAGATGTTATCTGCTATTGTTTCACCACTAATCATACTAAAGTCCTTTAATGTATTTATGTTAGAAACACAAATGGCATAGGTTCGACACTATCCTCATCTGAGAATGTATCTCTTAATTCGTCGTATGCATTTTCATCATACTGTGCTACTTGTTGTACAACTCTTATTACTAGCAATGTACTCATAACCAAGTCGTCTTTTTCACCGTCTTTACCACTATAACTACTGCCTCTAGCAATAAAAGTTTTTAGTTCTTGAAGTAATGCATGACTATATACTGTCATCTTATCACTTTCAATCCAATTTTTAAGTTTACTACATGCCGCCAATTTGCTTTTGTTTGTAGTAGTAAAACCTTTTCTATAAGCTCTATTAGCGGCTCTAGGTTGACTAACAAAAGTTCCAGGTATATTATCTTCTCCCATTTCTTGTATTACTACAAGGGCCGCTTCTCCTAATGTATTGTTTTCAACACTCCAATAGATATCACTGTCAGGTGAGTCTTCTTGTATTGCTTGTGCAATACCTTTGATAATTCTTATCTGATCTGTGATTGGTGTTTTATTGTGCATCCATTCTGCTACTTGCTTCATACCAGGCATTTCAAAAACTTGTATTGCACTATTATCTCCACCTGTTCCTAGACTAGGATCTAATCCTATAACATAAGTTCTTCCTTTTACAATTGGTTTGTACCAACGTATTTGTCCTGTACGTTTAAAAGGATCTTTACTTTCCATAGTAATCAGTTTCAATTGATTAATTAATGTTTCATCTGCTGTAATAAACTCGCAACCATGTTCACGTCTAAAACGTTCTTCGCCTATTTTGGCGGCTTCTTCTCGAGCCCATTCATCATTTCTGTCTGGATGTTCCTGCCAATCTACTTTTATACTTTTAAAACCATTTATACCTACGTCTTGATTATTTCCATATTCATCCATAGTTTTTTCAGCTTGTCTCCATATCTGTGCAAACTGATCATTGTCTTGATTTGGTGTACTAGTAATCATACACTTACCACCTGTTGATAATGTAGGACTAAGTGATGTCCAAAATTCTTGTGCAATCCTAGGTGGTACAAATGCAAACTCGTCCAAGTATACCAATGTAAGTGAAAGACCACGTCCTGTGTTGTCTGTTGTAGCTTGTGCAATAATACGGCTACCATTATCAAATTCCATACTGCCTTTGTTGTATGCTGTTACGCCTGCACGAATAAAATTTGGTAGTGTTTCATATGCAAATCGTATTCTTTGCATAATTTCTTGAGCACCACTGTATTTGTGAGCCGCGATTAATATTGTGCTATCTGGATTAAACATTGCATACCACAACAAATAACCAGCCGCACATGTACTTTTACCTGTTTGTCTTGGTAACATTGCTATACTAAATCTATAATTATGATATACGTCTACTAGTCTTTCTTGAAAGTCATACAAGTCGAACTTCATACGACCTCGTGTTGGGTGTTGAATATAACAATGCTCGTGAAGAAAATGTCTCGGATCTTGTGTGCATTTAACAAGTTCCTCCATTTCTGTTTTTGTAAATTTTTCCCTTTGATAAGGTTTTTTAATAAGGTTAGTATCAACGCTCATAGTAGTACTTATCTGTCACAAAAAGAGGCTATGTTTCCATAGCCTCCTTAGTTAAATGCCTGCTAATTTTTTTAGGTAGTCTAAATCTTTTGAATTTGTTTCATAAACAACATGATAACCATCTTTTTCAAATTGTTGTTTTGCTTTGGCGGCATGCTCTTTTGCATTAGGGCCATCAAATTTTCTGTTAATGCCAGTGGTAGGTAGCTTTAGATCTGCTTTTTCTTTTACAGCTCTTATTCTAATTACTTCTTCGTTAACTGATTCTTCGACTTCTGATAGGAAGCCTCTTAGTTTATCTTCCGGACAACTCATAAGCAATTCTTCTATTGCTGTATAGTCTCCCATATCACAATCTCTTTTGATTTGTATAATTACTTCGTCCATCAATTCTGAGTCAACTTCTTCGTTAACTGAATCACTAATTTTTCCACGATATATAGCGTCTGCTTTATCTAGTGCATCCATTGGTACAATTCTACCAGCTCTATCTAGCACTTGATATAATGCTCCAATGTGCTTTTTAAATGTTGTAAGTTGGTCATGTAAATCACCAGCACCAGTTGAATCCATGTCTGAGTCAAGTGCATCTAATTCGTCAACTTCAGTGTTTAGTTGTTCAAGTGCTTGGAAAATATCGTTTAGTGTATTGTGTTTTTCCATATCAACACTATCTTCGCTAATTTTTGATTCGCCTATAATTTCTGGAAGTTTGATAATATCATCATCTGCTTTTATTGCCTTTTTAGCATCTGCTACATCACCTTTATCAACATAAAGTTTTCCATTTTTAAAACTACAATCAATACCTGCTTCTTTACAAATAGCTATAATTTTACCTTCGTATCCTTCAGACAAATATTTTCTAAATCTTTTTTCCATCATTATTTCATCTCTCTAAATCGACCAGTACCAATTAGTTGTTTTAATCTTGTTATTTCTGAGGATTGTTCTTTAATTTCTTCTCCAGCGTCATCGCCAGTGTTTGTTTCTGCTACTGGCTCAGCAATTTTACTTTCCACTAGGCCTAATTCTTTTGCAATCTTCCAACGCATTTCTTCTAAGTCGCCCATCTCAACATCTCTAATATCTTTGCCACTATCAGCTACTCTTCTACGCAATATATTATCAATTTTACTTGCATTTTCTCTGCCAAGTTTATCAGCATCACCATAGCTCATTCTATATTCTTTAATTGATTCTTTACTTCCAGCTAGATTTTTAAGTCTGTCTATTTCCATTTTTGATTCCTTACTTTCGACAAATCCTTCTGATCCGCCTTCCATGCTAGCCATACCATCTTCTTGCATGCCTTGCTCTGTGAACACAACTCGAAAGCCAACTATTTTACTAATTGCCTCTTCAAAACCACTGTCTGTGTATATTGTCCATGGACCATCATGTTCTACATCTACTTTTCTATAGCCATCGTCTTCGTCATCATCCATGTAACCGCCTGGTTCATATGGATTTTCAACTTCAATCTTTGATACTTTAACAGACTTTGGATTTTTGCCATCTCTGTCCCATATACTATCACCTGCAAGTTCTACAACTTTGGCAGGAATTGACATAGTTGTTTCTGGTTCTTCGTTCATGCCAAGTTTTTGTTTTGCTTCTTCAACTGCGAGATGTGCCATTGCATCATAGTGTCCATCTTCTAATGCACCATACACGTTGTCAAATGCTTCCTGTATAGCACTAAAGTCTTGGTCGCCGCCGATATCAACTACTGCTTTTGCCAGCATTCCGTCGTCTCGGAATACTCTTTGTAATCGATTAATTTGATCCATTGCTTTATCAAATGTTTTGTTTACTGCGTTTTCTTGTGAAGTATATGCCATTTTAGATTCCTGCTAGCTTTCTAAGATCATTTATCTCAGCTAATTCCATTTCGTCGACAACCTTGCCTTCACCAACTACTTCGCCTTCTTCTTCGCCAGTACGAGCTACTTCATCACGAATAAAACCTTCTTCTGCTTGATATACTGGATGGTCTGGTGGTAACATTTCATCGTTTTTGTCGTGTATTACTATATTGTCAACTTCAATACGACCTCTGTCATCATATGAAATATCAGCAGTATATGTAATAGGATAATGTTTGTCTTCTATCCCTGATGTTGTTCCAACATCAACTTTAGGTGTACCATCGGCATCCATATACTTTGGATCTGTATAATCATATTCACCTGGGAAAGGTGCTTCAGCTATTCCAGAAAGTTTTTTAAGATCTGTAATGTCTTGATTTTCTTCAACCGATTCATCAGCTTGTTCTTTTTCTTCTTTATCTTTGGCGGCTTTTTTCATTGACTCTTTTTTGTCACCGTCGCCATCAATATCTGCAAAGTCTGGTTTTGCTTTTTTCTCGTCAATTTTATATTCGTTCCATGCTTCAGTAATATCCTCTACTTTGTGATCCGGATATACATTTTCTTCTACATGTACTGGTTGACCATTAGCATCTAAATATCTACGCAGGCTTAGGTCAGCAGGACTACCCAATGGGCCTTTGTATTCTTCAGGTTCACCGGCATATTCGTCACCGCTATTGGCAAATCCTTCTTCTTCAACAGGTGCTTCACCTGTTAATTTGTTTAATTGTTCTGGAGTTACCAATGCAATAAACGCTTTCATGTCCTCACGTGGATTAATAGGTTGTTCTTGCACTGGTGTGTCTGCTTGAACCTCTGCTGGTTCAGTTGACTTAACAACTCCTGCTAGTTTGTATAAGTCTTCTAAGTTCATTTTTTCACACCTTATATTCTTTGTTTATTTCACCTTTGGGTTGTTCTTTGACAAATTTGTCAACAAAATCATTCCCATAGTGTTCACTGTGATCTACTTTTTCAGCATCACTGTATTCTGCATCAGCTAATACGCTCTTTGGTTCTTCGTCTTCATCTTTTATTTCGTCGTTCCAAAGTTCTTCTGATTCATTCATATTGTTTACAATTACTCTAGATAAGCTACATCCACAAATGCCTGCAATTTCTTCTTGTAATGCATTTGGAGTAGCTGGTAATTTGATTTCCATGTCACTAATGTAAACTTCACTAGGTCCTACGTCACCAAATCCTCTAGGCTTAGGTTGCATGATTGTCTTTTTAAATGCACTCATGCTTTCCATGTTATATTTTTTCATATGCGACTCAATCTTGTCCATATGCTCATCTGAGATTTCATCTAAGCTACGAAGTCTAAATTTATAGCTTTTCTCTGATTCTGCTAGATATTGTTTCAAACTTTTCATCGCTGTTTCCTTCATTGTAATTATTTATCCGATTTATCCATTTTTTCTATAACAGCATTAATCAAACTGTTACGATCAAATTCTTGTGCTTCGCCTTGTATAGTATCTTCTTTACCGTTTATTTTAGATTCAGCATGGTCTAATTTGGCTTTTTGCAGTTGTAGTTGTACCATTTTGAGTTTTTTGTCCATTTTAGCTGTTTTTGCAGTAATAGCATTGGTCATCATTTTACTAGCAACATCAAATACGTTGGCGGCATGTCTATCTTCTACATTTTGTCCAAGGTCCATTAGGTCCTGAAAAGCAGTCATTGCTCTTTGTGCATACGCATCCATATCACTGTCTAATGCTTCCAAATCTCTTACTTGTGGTAAGGCGGCATCTATCTTATCTGCTACATCTAATTGTTGTTGTAGCTGGGCAAGATCTAAACCAGTTTCTTCCTTTTTAATAGGTTCGTCTATTTCTTTTTTTGCAGGAGGTAAATCAAATACATCTTCAATTTTTTTGTTCATTATAAATCCTTATCCTCTTTCTAACAAAGTTATACACAATACTGTTACCTTTATCATCATAATGACAATAATCTCCTCTATGTTTCTGCCAAGTTTTATAAAAATCCATATGATCTGGTTCAACAGTCAAATGTTTACTTAATTTTAAGTGTGACATACTAATGTACTTAGCAGTGATTAAATCCAGTATTTTTAAACGTAAAAGTTTATATATGTCTATGTAGTATTCTTCATCAAAGTGATACTTTATATATCCTTGTGCGGCTTTTAAACTATTATTAAACAAACTATACCTATCCATAATGTCATTTGCAATCAAATCACAGTTTACATGTAGTTTTGTTTTATGTAATGGATGATTTAGTGTATGCACTCTGTATGGACTTGTATGACTTACAATTACAATGTCAAACTCAGAATGATCGATTGTTTCTAATTGTTTCAAAATTTTATATTCACTTACCCCACCTTGAGCTATATTAGTTACATCATATCTTTTTGTTAACTTATCAACCCAACCTCGTTGACCTGGCCAACTGACGGCAAAACTATCTCCTGCTATTAGTATTCGCATTTTTTCTTTTTTTAGGATTGTTAAACAATTCATTTTCTGTAAGAACTCTAAATCCAACACCTTGTCGTTTTGCAAAGATTTTTGCGGCTTGCCATTTTGCTTCATTTACTATTGCTTGAGCTTTTTGAATAGGACTTTTTGCTTTAGCAAGAGTTTGTCCAGCTGGTTTTATTTCAATAAATTCTGCTTTACGAACATTCCATTTATCCTCATATACTATAAAAAAGTCGGGTACATAATGTGTATTCTTATTAGTAGCTGGATTACGATAAGGTATTCTATGACTTTCACTAGCCCAAGCTAAGATGTTAGGGTGTGTATCTAACAAACGCATGAACTTTAATTCCCAACCACTACGATATTTGGGCCGATGTTTACCCACATACTTGCGAGGGTTTTTGACCTCATATATACCTTGCTGGAATTTATTTGCCATTCTAGTAGTATTTATTAGGTGCTAACTGGCGTTACTACAAACGTATTTCCGTTTACATTTCTCAGAGATTGATTAGAACCATAATTCTGACCAACATACTCCTGTTGGATTTCTGTTTGTGCTACTTGTACACCTTGTCTATTAGCCACTGTGCTGGCTGTAGTAGATTCTAAACTCTGTCTTTGTGCCTGTGCTGAATTAATTAATTCACTAGGTACAGCACCAATGTTTACATGCTCTGGTGTAAATTGAACATTATATGTTGAAACCGAACTCTGTGAATAATCAAATGTACTATGCTGAACTTGATTTATCATACAATTATATAATACAGTTGTTCTACCTCCTTGGGTAGTATCTTTATTGTGTATTCTTATTTCTTCAAAGAAAAATCTAGCATTACCTAATATAGTTTTAGCACCAAAATGATGTGCGTCTCCAGCCGCAAATTTTGCATTAAGCATTTCATAACCACTGAAGTTTACTGGATCCATGTCATGAATACCTGTTTCTGGATGTCCAAAATAATGTCCTGCATATGCTTTCATCATTGTTTGAAATTGATTGTCTTTTGTATCATGAAATAATACGTTACAAGGGCCTGGAGTCATTCTAGTTGGAACGTATCTCATTCTATTGTATTGATTAACAGGTTGAATGCCATAGTCATAATCTGGCATTACTACACTTGATACTCGATGAAAAGTAAAATTACGACCAAAGCTATTATCTTCCATAGCTACGTTTTCGTTAAGCATAAATTCTATACTGAAATTATATAAGAGCCTTGGCGTTTTGACCATTACTGCATCATCTGCTCCGTAATGCTCTGCGGCGGCATTGTATGGGCCGGTATTACTAGTTAATCCCATCCTTTGCTACCTAATTAAGCCTGTGTTCCGCCACCTGTTGCGTTACTTAAAGTCTGATCTATGTCAGCTCCTGTAAGTGTTGCATTTCCTGCGGCGTCAAAAATTTCTGCATTGTCATATCTAATACCAACTGTAACCTGCACTTGTTCACTACTTGCATAAGCCATGTCGCCATAATTAATATTTGCAATATAGCAACCTGCTAGTTCAAATTTGTCTAACACACCTGGTGTTGGACTTGCACCATCTAATGTTTCCATAATTGTTTGGAACTTATAGCCTGAACCTGCTCTTGGGCCACTTTGGTTAGCATGATCTACTTGTCTGTTTAACTGATTATTTAATTCTCTAAGCACTACACTATCAACGTCATCTCTTAATACAATAGACACTAAATCCCATGTATGTTTACCTGCAAGATAAATTCTTGAATTGTAAGCATCTAGTGGAATCTCGTCATGTGTCAGACTTGGTCTTGTTGTACTAATAACACTTCTGGTAGGAGTAGCACTAAAGCCTTCACCTACAAACGTCACTCTAAAGCGATATTGTAGCTTAGGCATAATTGTTGTTGTGGATCCTGAATTGTCAGGAACGCCTAATGTTGTAATTACTGCCATTTTGATCTCCTCATAATACCGGCTAATTGTATTTATTAAAAACTGTCAAAAAAAATGGACTGCATGACACAGTCCATTAAGTATTCAGTTAATTTTTATTAGTTTGTTGAGCTTAGTGTGCCTGTATTCACCAATCTAATCGGAATGTAAATGAATTCTGCGGCTTTTGCTGGTTCAATAGCAACATCTACATAAAATTCATTACGATCAATCCTTGCAGGTGTATTATTTGTATCATCACACACTACTGCAAAGTCATTGAGTCCTCGTCTACTTAGAATGTCTGCGAGGAATCTTTCAAATACAACTTTGGCTCTTGCTCTAGTTTGTGCATCATTAATCTCAAACAAGAATGGACGAGCAATTTCATCAAATCTTTCTCTGAGATATGCAACCAATCTAGCAACATTTACTCTGTCTAAACTACTTGTAGTAGCATGTAGAGTTTTCTGTCCAAATACTATTGTACCTTGTCCAGGGAATGTTGTAATTGGGTTTACTTTGGCTGTATACAAACTATCACGTTGTCCTTGTGTTAGACTGATTGCTTTAAATTCGCCTTCAGTTGTAATATAACCAACTGCACTAGCATTTTGTACAACACCTCTAGTAGTTCCTGCTGGAGCAAACCATTGGAAACTAATGTTGTCATTATATGCAATAGTGTAAAGTGCCATATGACTTGCAGGAACAGTAACAGTTGCACCATCTACTGGCTCTGTTGTTTGTCCACTTGGATAGTAAACTGCACTATATGTATTCTTAGTTACTAGTCCATCTTCGCCATTTTCACTTGCACTACCACTATTATTAGCCCAGCTAATAACACTAGTTGCATCTTTACGCATTGGTGAATCAATAACAATAAATGCTGTCTCGCCTCTATCACTATTAAGTGTTACCATTTCATCAACTAGTTCAGGATAGTTTGGTGAAGCAATTAAGCTATACTTGTACTGTGGATCACGTAAGTCTGAACCTGCAATAGCACCTTGCATTGAAGTTGCAATAACTTTACGTTGAGCATATCTTCCAAATGCACCACTACCATCTGCATGATTTGCGGCGCCATTTCTCCAAGCTGTACCATTCCATGTTCGAACTGAGTTCTTACTTTGTGCCATGTTTATTACAACCATTCCGTCTGGGTAAACTGCCGCACTTGGTGCACCAGTAACAGTTGTTGCATTACCACCATTGGTTGTATCTGCGGCTGTGTCAGTAATATCAGCAAATAAAACACCATTTGTTGTTGTTTGATCTGTATTACTATGAAGTACCCATGCACTATTACCTGCATTTCTCTGATAAATTTTTGGATAAGCACGTTCATTAGCTTGATTCTCTGCGGCTAATGTAGTATCTACCCAAATATCACCAGCACTTGGTCCTGTTGGAGCCGTTGTAGCATAAGTTGGAGCAATAGTTGTATAGTTACCACTATTAACTTTGTAAACGTCCAAAGAATTGATAGTGTTATCAAACCAATATGTACCACTTGCGGCGGTAGCAGTTGGTGTCGAAGTTTGAGCTATTAAATCACCTGAAGTAATTGCTCCTACTGCACCACCTGTAGTAATCTCACGAATAACAAGTGTTCCTCTTGTATTACCTTGTTGGTCTGCCAAATAATTACCTACTACGGCTGTACTTGCTGATAATGCAGTTGTACTTGAACCGTTTTGTGCTACAAAGTCAGTAATTGCACCAGCACCATCTGCTTGAGTTGTGCTAATACCTTGTACTGTTTGTAGAACCCAAGATGTAGAACTAGTATTATATTCATAAAGTTTTAAATCAAGTCCATTACCTGGGCTAGTTGTTTTGATCCAAATATCGCCTGCGCCTGGTGAGTTTGGAGCACTATAATGTTCATCATATGTTGCAGTACCTGCGGCTAGTGAATTATCAATTAATTCCCATGCGCCACCAGCACCATGAAAATATTGGATACTTAGTTGTCTAGCACCAGTAGTTGCAGTTTCATTGTCAACATGAATAACAACAAGATATGTGTCATTTGTTGATGCACTTGCGGCTGTTGCAGGTGTATGACCTGTATCACCATCTATTGTTGCTTGTGTTCCAGTAGCATTAATTTCTACTGTTGGGATTTTGTTTTCCCATGCATTGTTTGTAGCACTCCATTCGTGAATGCCATATTTACTTGCATCTGTGTCTAACCAAAGCCCGCCGTTAGTTGCGTATGTGGCTGTTGGTGTTGTTGTTGTGGCTTCTAATTGACCTAAACTTAAATCTGCTCGGACAACAAATGCTTGGCTACCTTGTCCTAGGTAACTGTACGCCGCCATAAGACCATATTCGCTGGTTTCACTGCCTTGTACTATTGATGTTCCACTTTTAGTGAACGTTGGATTACCAAAATACTGTGTAAGTTCTCTTTGGCTGGTTACCTTTACGACTTTACCCGCCTGAGCACTTTTTGTAAATTTAGCTAATCCGTCAGCTTCACTTCCAGTAGGATCTGATTTGTCTTGACGTGTAGCTACGACCATTAGCGGAACTGTGCCGGCGCCTGGGGCACCATATGCACTTTCATCTACTACTGATACATTTACGCCAGGGGATACTAATACTGCCATAATTCAATCTCCTTGTAAAAGTAATTTAACTAGTTGTATTTACCAGGACCACTATATATCTAGGGGGTTATGAGAGTTAACCTAGTAGTTAATGATTTAGTCAAAAAAATAGGGCCCGTAGGCCCTATTTTAAAAACAGTATAAAGTATTATACTGCGAACATTTTTGCTCTGCTACCATTTACATCACGAGCAGTAATACTGTATCGTGTTGCACCAGTAGTAGCAATATCAGTCTTGACATTAAGACCAGCAGATTTCATTTCGCTCATCCTTGCAGGAAGTTGCTGAATTCCAAATCTAGCTTTTGCGTCTTTTGCAGTCAAAGACTTACCAGTACCTCTTAGATAGTTTTCCAAGAAAGTCTTCTGGTTAGTTTTAATTGTAGTAAAAGCCATTAATTGCCTCCAGTTTAAGTTTAAGGATTAGTCCTTAATATTCATGCAGTATAACACCGCATAAATTCGTTGTCAACCTTTTTTATCCCCAGTCTTTAAATTCTCCAGCTTCTTCGTTATCATTATACCCTTTAGTATAAGCAGTAATTTCTGCCGGGGTCATTAAAGCCATTGGTATTTTTTGTGATTTCATTGAATCACCAGTATAATAGTGAGGATCATAACCTCTTTGATAATAACTATCTGCTCCACCTCGGTCATAAGGACCGCCATGTCTGTCATCATACTGCATTTATATTCTCCACATTCTCAAACTTAACTACATAAGTTTTAGTTTTACCATCTGATTTGGAATCTTCTACTTCCAGTAGTTTCATTTTTGTGTCACGACTAACAATAGAGCCAGTGCTTGTATAATCTCCATATTTTTCAATGGGCAAATCTGCTAAACTCATCATACCACCTGGACGACCAAATTCATCCATTGGAATGTTTTTAAGGGTAAAGGTACAAGTGTATTCTTTACCAGTTTTCATTTTTTCCGGTGTCATTATGCAATTCCTTCTGTTGTTTTTTTATCGCCCTCAATCTTGAGGACACATTTACCAGTTGCAAGGTTATCTACCCAGCCAACAAATTTACCTACTAGGTGAGCAAACTCCTTACGAGTTTCGTTAAACTTACCGGCAATATAGCCTCGCTTTTGAAACCAAACTCCTTTAGAGTTTTTCTTTAACTCTGTAGGAAGATAAAGAGTATCCCAACCATTGGGGTCATACTCTTTTTGAGATTTTACATACTCAGTGTCCTCGTCATCACCAAGGACATACCAATCTGCAATGTACGACTTAAAATAATCATCATCACAGTTAATGAAAGGAGAAACTTCCTCGATGATAGCATCAAGGTTGTTAATGTCAACATCGTTGACAACATAGGTAGAACCTATCTTGTACTTCCAACGATATTCACCAGTGAAACCGTTATGAGCGGCATAATTTTCTTCGTCTTGCATTTCAATAATAAGTTTCATATCTGGCTCCTGTTTTTTAATTATGTGTATATTATAACACCAAGATGTCTTGTTGTCAACCTTTTTTACATACTCCAATAAGATTCTGAACTTGGTGAACAATAATACGGAGTATTAACTTTTTCCGAAAATTCAAAACCATTCATCAGATTCTTTTTTGTTACAGATTTTTCAATATCTGCATGAAATTTACCTGCTTCGCTAATAGCAAAACGAAATTCTGGATAGTTTACATCTGTTGGAAGTAATCCACTTGCTTTACAAATCCTAGTAAGACCTGCTTTAGCCGCCGCCATAGTTTTATATGACTGCATATGATCTGGTTTAGCAACACCATTTACGTCTGGCTTACCAATTATAAAAGTTGAAGATTTCTCGTAAATGTAAAACATATATCACTCCTTGTTTCTAACTATACATACACTATAGCACCAAGACGTCTTATTGTCAACCTTTTTTATACGATTTTTTTGATTTTTTCTAATAATTCTTCTAATGTACCATCATTTTGAATAATTTGAGAATATGCACTATCATTATCGATCCAAGCCCATTCGCTAGCATGTACATCGGTGGGTTCTATGTTCTGATCTCTTTTATCCACAAACCATTGGGGTAATTCGCCTCTGCGAACTTGCCATGTTTCTCCTTGCACACTCTCAATCATTTTCATTTCGTTGGGAAATCGTACATCAGGAATAACCCAATTTTTATCTGGATTTTCTAATATTTTTTGTTTTACTAGGCTGACCCATATTCCATTAAAAAATCCATTTCTCATACAATCAGTACCAAATAGTTGAAGTATTAATCTTGGGGTTATTTCTTTACCAACCTCGTCAGTCCAAAAATCATCTTGCTTTTCTCGCCAAATCCTACTGCGATCTGTGTCACCTTCTAACATATCTCTATCCCAACCAAAAACACTAGCTACGCCATCTTTCAATTTGTCAGCGAAACTTAGTTTTTCAAAGTGGTGATTCTCTACCAAAATATCAGCAACGGTGCCTTTTCCACTGCCGATTAATCCGCATATTCCAATAATCATAATGTAATAATAATATAGTTAAAAGGGGTTGTCAACCAATAATTACGCCGAGGCCTTGTTGTCCTTCAGCATAGTATTTGAGATCGTCTTCTAATTTGTCCATACTCATTTGAGCATCATTTCGTAATGCATCAGCATTAAGACTTGTTCCACCTTGTGGTCCTGCAATAGTATTAAATTTGCCACGTGCTTCGGCTAACATTAGTTTTGCATGGGCTAGTGCATATTCTTTTAACCAAGGACTACTATATGGATCTATCAATAATTCTTCGTTGCTACGTTGTTTATATACATGCAAAAATACTGTATCATTTGCTTTTACTTTTCTATGTAAAAGAAGTTTCTTAGTAACTGTATTCCAAGTAAACGTATAATTCTCTCCGAACATTTTACCCAAATGTTCTCGGTGTTGACTGAGTGCATCATATACTGCTAATCCACCAGCTCTACCACTGTATAACAAATAGTTGTTAAGATAAGCAGTTTCAAAGGGTTCGATGTCACCACTGCTAGCACTATTCAATGTTCCACTGCTACGTCTATATACATCAAATACATCAACTATTTCGTTATCTAATGTATATTCGCTTACTTCTTTTATTATTTCTAATGCCACAAAACTTTCTTCGTTAGCATTTTCACTACGTTGTCTGTACTTTTCAAAACTTTTGTTTATAGATAGCTCATAGTGTTCAGGGTCAAGCTCAACGTCAACCATCTGACCACCAAGTCTAAGTTCTATCTCTTTTGTTAATTCATCTACTTGTGCCATACTAATATTTATCCGTTATAGTAATCCGCAGTATACTTGAGCAGTTGCTTTATTTCTTTGCTATTAGGCTCAAACACCTGTCTATATCTAGCATAACTAGGCAAATCGTTTTTATGTGCTTCTGGATTGCGTAGAACCTGTTCAGGATTATCTAAGTCTTTTATCTCACTTGCTAGGTCACTTCCATATGCCATTAGTTCATGTGGGTCTCTGAGATATTCTCGCATCCAATCTTGTTGATTACCTGTTTTCTTAGCAAGCTCAGTACCTTTTTGGTGACCACTTTTAAACTTGTTTACTCTATCTAATCCTATTTTAGCATATTGGTTCCAGTGAATTGTTTCATGTGCTAACATACGCATCACAAGTTGTTTAAAAGTTTTTGGTCCATACTTGCCTTCAAGGTTTTTTGTAAACAAATACACTTGCATAAACTTACCGTCTTTGTCTAAGCCAGCTTCTGCACTGATCCATTCATTAGGATCTTCACGTTCTTGGTCACTAGCAATAAATTCTATTGGCAAGTTATCGTAGTTGTTTTGATTGAGTATTTCTTCAAGCTCGTCGATATCATCAACATCATTATTAGCATCTAAATATTCTTGATATTCTTCCGTACTATCGTCAATAATATCTTCTACCTGACGCATAAACTTCTTGTCAGGTTCCACCCGTGCTTCGATTAGTTCGTAAAATCTCATACAAGTATTTATTTGAAGGCTTTTAAGATTATAGTATCTGCGTTAAACCGACCGTTGAGTTTGGTTTCTGTAGTTTTTAAATAACCATACTGAACTGGAACTTTATGCCTAGTTATCTTTTTCCAAATAGGCAATACTTCATCAGGCTTTCTAATTGTTTTTTGTGTGCTTCTAGCTTCATCAAAGTATTGTAGTGTAGTTCCTTTGACTTTCAAGTCAGCATGTTCTTGTGCATGGTAGATTCCAATTTTTCTATTTTTAGTGTTAAACACCACAACACACTTACTATCAATAATTTCACTTGGGTTAATGCTAGCAATTCCAAAATTTCCATCACTTGACTTGAATTTCAGTTTCTTAACAAGCTCTTGAGCACTTTTAACTTTTGGCTTTCGAACTGCTCTTGTTTGTTTTTGTTCAGCTTTAAGAATTTCTATTGCATCAAAGATACGTTTATAGAAATCTTTAAGTTCTTTAATTTGTGATTTACTATAAGTTTCATAACCTTCTGCAAGTTGTGCTTGCATATCATCACGTTGTTTAGCAGGAGGTAAATTTTCTAATTCTTGTAATTCTTCGTAACTACCTTTGAACCAACCTGTTACAAAACGTAAATGTCCTAGGTTAATATTTTGTCGCTTAAACAATTTTAAAGGCATTTTATCTTTGAGTGGATTAGCTTTACTATCACGCATCCAATCGTCGACCCACTGATCCAATTCTTCAGTTCTTTCTTCTGCCGCCTCTTGTAAACGTTCCTGAATACTAGGTATATAAGCACCTTTTTTCTTTTTATCTTCGGCTTTTCTCTCTTCGACTATATCTTTACCTTTTTCAATAAGTTCAGCAATCTTAGGTTTAATATAATCTGTCATTGGCGTAATGTTACCACTTGTACCAGCAAGTGTTTGCCAATAGTCATCTTCTTTTTGATTGAAGTCAGGACAGCCATCTAATAGCATACGACAGTATATACCAACTAGTCCTTCATGCTTTGCCGCTTTTTTTGCATTAGAAATTTCAGATTTACTATACTTGTTTTCTTTCATCCAAGTAAACATATGTTCTATGTTTTCAGTATGTTTATAGTTCATATACCAAAAATCACTTACTGAGCGTTTAAGTCTGTGAAATTTTTCTGCTTCTAGGTTTTCCCAACCTTCAAAACTAGGTGCTTGTAATCCTCTTTTCTTTACTCGAGGTGCTAGTTTTTTCTTCTTACGTGGTGCTTTAATTGCCATAATCGTGCCTCTCTGTTTGTGCCTTTATACACTAATTTAGCATCTTTTCTGTATTTGTCAACCTTTAAGGTATCGATAAATAACTGTATGCCAAGGCTTAGTTTATATAAACCGACCAAGACTAACGATTATCATTACATGGATCGCAATATCCGTGAACAATTTGGTATCGGTGGTACAGGTGTACATGTACACAAGTATTTAGGTCCTGCTGTTACAGCAGACAAACAAGACCCGTCACAACCTAACTATATTGATGGAAGAGAAGTAGATCCACTTAGTGGTGAAGTCATTAACATAGAGGGAATAATAAATGAAACAAAAGTACAAGATTTATTATTCATGGAGAATAGAGACAGAAAATATGATAAAGATATATATGAACTTCGCGGCGTTTATAATGTACAAGACACAGATTTTGACCTAACACAATTTGGATTATTTTTAAGCAATGACATGTTATATATGACCTTCCATATGAATGAAATGGTTGAAATTATGGGCAGAAGACTTATGCCAGGTGATGTTTTAGAATTACCTCATCTCAGAGACCAGTTATTACTAAATGCTGATAAAAATGCAATTAACAAATATTATGTTGTTAATGATGCTAATAGAGGTGCAGAAGGTTTTAGTCAAACGTGGTATCCTCATATTTGGAGAGTTAAACTTAGTCCACTTACAGACAGCCAGGAATACTACGATATACTTGGAGATGGCAAAGAAGAAACAAGTCTTAAAAATGATCTTAGTACATACAAAACAGAATTTAATATTAGTGATGCTATTGTAGAAGCCGCTGATTTAGAAGATCCAACAGGTACAGCATTAACCGATCACTTATTTGGTTATAATCATGCTACTAGTGGTGGACTTGTTAATCAAGCTAATAATTGGAGCCATGGAGAAACTGTTCCACAAGGTGACCAATTTCCAAGTAGTCCAGCAGAAGGAGAGTACTTCATTAGAACTGACTTTTCACCTAAGAGATTATTTGTAAGAAGAGGAAGTAGATGGCATAGACTTTACGATAATATTACTGATCAAACATGGACAGATAAAACATATAACGCAAGTGATTATATTTTTAATCAAAATACTACTGTAGTTGGTGATGAAGAGACTAACGAACAACAAGCAATGAGCCAAGTTATAGAAGCAAGACCAGATAATAAATATGATCCAACTGATTATGTTGATGAAGATTATGTATCAAATGAATATGTTGAATAGAATACCTAGGAGATAGAGATGGCGATTATAAAAAGATTAGTTAAAGGGACAGCATTAACTCACGTAGAGTTAGATGGAAACTTTACTGACTTAGACGGTAGAGTGACGACACTTGAAACTGCTGATACCACCAAATCACAAGTAACTAGTTCAAGTATAGGTGCTTTAAGTGATGTTGATACAACAGGAGTTACAGCAAATAGTATATTAAAATATAATGCTAGTACAAGTAAATTTGAAATATCGTCAGATGCCACCGGCGGTGGCGGCGGTGGAATTAATAATCTAGTAGAAGATACAACTCCACAACTAGGTGGTGTACTAGATGCAAATGGTCAAAACATTGATATGGGTATTAATTTTATATCTGATGCAAAAGTTGGTCAATGGG
>VTLG01012395.1_pt1 | contig 19729 bp, 27 predicted proteins | sample 4694571 | NCBI WGS metagenome assembly VTLG01 (sample SAMN12604809, study PRJNA352737) | marine metagenome | biome: ENVO:00000447; feature: ENVO:00000209|ENVO:00000569|ENVO:01000036; material: ENVO:00002151; isolation source: viral sequences binned using virsorter ... | reverse complement strand
AGTATTTGAGCCTATCGCAGAAATTGTATTGTATCCAAATCCTATTCCTTGAGAAAGATTACTATGTAAAACTTTTAATATTGATTCAGTTTGGCTGCTAGTAGTTTTTGTTATTGTTGTGAGATCAGATAAATTAGTAGCACCAGTGGTTGCAATAGTTTGACTTCCAAAATCAGGAGAAATCTTTGTCCCAGCTATCGCTGCATCTGAAGCTACTTTTGCATTATTAATTACCCCATTATCAATGGTAAAAGTATCACCGCCTCCACTGACAGTAATATCTCCCTTGTCTCCGTCATCAATACCGCCTCCACCACCTGATATTTCAGCTACAGATCCGTTATCTTTTTTAGTAAAAATTTTACCATTATCAGTCCGTATAGCTAATTCACCAACAGCTAAATCACTAGCACTTGGATCGCTACCACTTCCTCTTTTAAATTTGATTGTATTAGCCATGAGCTTTTACCTCCTAGCTCTAATAAGATCCACCGTCTATGTTGAAGCTGGATGCACTTTCATCTTCTAAAAATGTAACCAAGTCGGATAATGCAACTTGTTTCATAGTTCCATTATCATTACAAACAAATCTATCTGCTGCTGCTAAAGTCGTTGATGTAGCTGAAGTCCCACCATCCATTAAGTTCAATTCTGTGGTGGTTGATGTAATCCCATCGAGAACATTTATTTCTGAAGCAGTCGATGTAACTCCATCCAAAATATTCAATTCAGCAGTCGTTACTGTCGCTCCATCAAGAATTTGGACTTCTGTATCACTAAGGTCAGCTAAAGAGTTAGCCGTTGTTTGCCCCATCGTGGCAAGCTCAGTTAATTTATCCGAATGTGGCTCAACGTCTGTGCCAATAACAAGACCTAAAGAAGTTCTTGCAGCAGAAGCACTTGTAGCACCCGTTCCACCATCGCCAATCGCAAGTGTTCCAGTGATTGAACTAGCATCAAGTTTTACTGCTATTTCAGTAGATTCAATAACAAGTCCACCATTAGCCTTAAGGTCAACAGAAAGAGTATTACCAGACTTATCAAGACCATCTCCAGGTGTGATCTGACCAGCACCAGAGAACTGTGCAAAGGTAAGATTATTCGTGCCCGTGACTGCTGATCCTTTGTTGCTAGTACAGACAAAGCCGTTATCCGCATTTACAGTTCCCTGTTCTACGAAAGTGAACATTCCTGCTGCATCTGAACCAGCAGCTAAATCATCTGCCCTGGCTGGTGACGATCCAACAATATAAATACCATTCTGACTTGCAGTAGATTGATCTTTTACAAGAACTCTATCGTTAGTTGAAAGAGTAACACCATCTAATGTGTCTCCATTATTAAGTGCAGTAGATATTGTTATATTTGCAGTAGTAGCAGCAACACAAGAATCTTTTACATCTAAACCTTGTGAAGTAGCCTCGACAAAGCCCTTAGTCGCTGCATCTTGAGCGTTTACAGGGTCAGCTACGTTAGTAATTGTCTGGCTATTTAATGAAACTGAACCAGTTGGTGCAGCCATTTGATCTAATCTATTTGATTGAACACCTGTATCAAAATCACTTATTTTTGTATGGACTAAAGAAGGTACATCAGCAGCTACCATAGCTCTGAATGTTGCAGCACCATTACTACCATTTGGTGCAGCTAAAAATGTATTTTGTGTTCTACTTGTAAATAAATCTGCAAAACTACCAGAACCACCAATCGCTTCAATGCTGGTTGCAGAACCTCCTGCTCCACCCGTTCCAATACCAACAAAGAGTTTTTTACTGCCTTCGGCAAAAGCTAATTCAGCATTTTCTAAACTACCTGGTGCTGAAGAACCTGTGGATCGTTTAATTCTAATTGTGTTAGCCATTGTTAAAAGTTGCCCCCATCGACAAGTGTAAGTTTGGTAGTAGTTGCATCTGCTTTAAATTTAGCAGAAGTTGAGTCATAGTAAACAACAGAACCATCAACTTTTGCTGTTTCATCTAAGTCTAGACCCTTCGGCCCTGCTGGACCTTGAGTAGCAACAGTAACGACAGTGCTATCACCTTCATTTACTGTAACAGTATTTTTTGTAGTGGTGATGTTTACTGAAGTCATGCAGTGTAGCCCTCACTCATAAATATATTACCTTCTAAATAATACTCTTTTAATCCATTTGTATCTGTAAGTAATACATCATATTTTAAAAGATTAGGACTAAAAGTAGCAGTTTGTGTGTCCGTAAGTGCTAAATCAATCGTTCCGCTAGTTCTATTTGTGTAAGTAACTCCAAAATCAGCGTATTTAGTGGTACGAGTTTCTTCCCAAACCTGTGCTTCTACAGTGTATCCTGTTAAATCTATTGCAGCATTATTTGAATCCTTAAAAACAAGTTGAATACTATGATCTGATCTTCTTTGAACAGTCATATTATAAGTGCCTGGTGTAATTGCCATAATTAACTTGGTTTTGGATTTGCGTCTTTAACAGATTTGTTATGGGCAAAAAATGTTCCTGTTGAATCCAATTTACCAGCAAGCATATCGTCATACAACATTTCTAATTGTTCTCTCCAAGTACCATAACTTGTTTCACCAGACCTGCGATCAATTTGGTAATTTAGTTTATCTAGTTCTATTCTAGCTGCGTCAACTTTAGACTGTTCAACTGTAACGGCATTGCCTTCAAAATCTTCAATAATTCCACTATCATCAATCTTTTTGACGTTTGGATATGCTTTTCTGATTGCAGCGTGATCTAACATAACTTAACCTCCTATTTCAAAAGCTGTAATTGTACTACAGGTTAAAAAAGTTTCGTCTTGATTACTGCTGTTATGACCTCTATTTATAAAAACTTCTTTACCATTACCTTCAGCGTTTACACAAGTTCTGTATGTTATAGAAGATGTTGATGATGGACTATCTAAAAAATTAAAAGCTGCACCATTTTCAATTCCATCAGTACCTCCTTCAAATCCCATAGTTGCGACACTTGATCTTGTTCTATTGCCACTTGCAGAAGCTAAACCAATTAAAGTACTATCCCTTTTCAAAGCTAAACCAAATCTTTGGCCTGAAGAGCCTATCCCCCAACCACCTATTGTAACCATAATAAGAATTTTACTACTGCTACTTTGTGGAGTAATTGAAACATCAAGACCAGTTATATTTTCCCAGACCATACTATTAACAGTTACAGAAAAAACATTAGATTTTACAGTCTGTTTAGCTTGTAAAATCGGCTGTCCGTATTCACCATGACCATCTTGTATTGACATTATGAAACCTCCTCTAAAAGAAACTTATATTTTTTACCAGATCGTTTATTAATCAAGAAAAGATCCTGTGCTCCTTCCTGTATAGTATAACTTCCCCAAGTTCCGTCAACGTCATTACTATTCCCCTCATTAGATAAATTTAAATCGTTTGTAAATAAGTTTCTCCATCTTTTACTGCTCGTTCCTAAATCACTTGAATTGTTTGTTGCTGGAACTATATCTTCCATGCCAGTTAATTCTACTAAGGTGTTTCCTCTAGATAATGTTGTATCTCCTATTGTAATTAACGTGCCTGAAAGTAAAGATGTAGCCACACCACCCGTTGAAGTAAGAAGTGTTCCAGTTTCATCTGGTAAAGTTAAAAGTCTGTTTGCTCCAACAGAATCAGGTGCTCTAAGTCTTATATGATGCGTTCCATTTGAACTTGATTCTCTAAATCTAACTTCATTTTGATCGTGTAATGTTATGCCATTACCATCAAATTGCATTTGTTGTGTGCCACTAGAACTAAACCCCATTACGTTTGAAGATTGTCTGAATAATCCTAAATCCGTATCTGAATCAAAACTTAATGCAGGACTTGATGCACTACTAGAATCATCAATCAAAAGTTGACCATTCATCGTACCGCCAGACTTTGATAATAGTCCTAAATTAGCTTGATCTATATTTCCTATATCAGTAAAACCATTGTTATTTGAATTACGAATTTTTAGAGTATCTGAACTTGTATTTAAAAAAAGCATCCCAGTTACACACTGACTTGCAGATAGGTCAGATGATTTAGAATTGCTTGATTGAATCGCAGCAAAAACATTATTGAGGTCGGTTCGCACATTCGCCCCAGAAGCATTTTCGATGGTGTAATTTGTAACGTCAGCCACAGTTAAATACTATTTTCCTCCATGTTAACCTCCTTTGCCGAAACCAACAGCACTGTAGGTAAAGTTTCTATCAATACTAGCATTACTTGAGTTTTTAAAGTGAACTGTAAAGCCAGTTCCAGATATACTGCTAAGTTCAAAAAAATCACCTGTTGCCATATTTTGTGGAGAAATATTAACAGAGGGCAAGAAATTATCTTGATTACCAAGTCCAGACGTTCCAACGAAAAATGGATTAGTAAAGGTAACTGCTTTTGATCCTGATCCTGATGCTATAACAGATGATTGTTCTGTTCTTGATGGCATTGTTGCCGTATAACCAGCTTGTTGTAAATTCATATTTTGAGCTACATCTGCTGATGTTAGTGTAATTCTAAACTGAAATCCTCTTCCTTTAAATGTTCCATTTGCAAAATCGTTAAAAGAAGAATATGTAGGTGAGCCACTTGGGTTACTATCTGTAGTTCTTACCGCTATCTTTGCGTTTGCATCATTAGCGACTGCACCATCAAAATCTGTCCAAGTGTCTATATTATCAGTTCTATTATCAAATCTATCACCTACATAAAAACCACTCCCTTGAAAATGTCTTTTTAAGACAAGTGAGAATACACCACCAAGATCAAGCGTATCAACAAAATCATAAGTACCAGTAGCGTTTGTTGCTGGATCTGAAAGTATTAGTCCACCACGGGTTGAGTCATACTCAACATTAGATTTCGTTCCGTTATAAGGTGTTCCATCTGTATCTTCTCTATCTTCTTTAACAACAATAGAATCAAGAAGTTCAACTAAACTTAAGGCTACACTAGCTGCATTTGCACTAAATCTACCACCATCATCTTGAAATTTAAGAAGGTAAGTACCAGCTAATGCAGGAACTATAACTTCTGTAGCATTACCAGGCACAGCTTCAATAATATCTTGGGCTGATTGGAAAGTAGCATCACTACCAGTACGATTTGTATGTCTTACATATACTCGGCCACCATGTAAAACATCTGGAGAAACTGACTCTGTAAATCTTAATCTTATAAATTGTTCATTAACGGGTTCAATCGTTAAATTTGATACGTCTTCTGGTAAAGCTGTTTTACCTTGAGCAATGAATGATGCTTCGGTTGGGTTTGTAGATATTTCACCTAACGCATTATACGAAAATACTTGGAATGTATATTCTGATTTTATAGTATCTAAGAGTTCAAAATCACTACTAAATACAACTTGGGAAACATAATTACCATTTTCAACTTTGTAATTAAGTAGATATTGAGTTACTCCCGATACAGGTTGCCAATCTACAATTAACTTACTCCTAGCAATATTGTTTATAACGATTGTTTTTTCTGATATTGTTAGGTTGCTTGGAGCAGGGGCAGGTACATTTAACAAAGATACTGTTCTTGCAGGTAACGCAGTGCCATCTTCAATAAATGCGTATTTACCTTCTACATAAGATAAAGCTGTGATTGAATATTCAATGTCATTGACTTCTTCTACTTGAATCACTCTAAATAATTGAGTTTGTAAGGTTGTACTAGAAATTAAATAAGGGGCATTTACATTTGGTGCTGACGATAGGGCTGAATCTAAAGTTAAAACTCCAGATGAATTACCTGTTATTGTTTTTGTTTCAACAGTTCCATCAGAAAGAATTACTGAAATTGTTGGAGAGTTAATCAAACCTGGTCCTGATGTGATGTTATTATTGCTATCCCTGGTCGTTAAAAGTGTAGAGGCTTCTGCATCAATCGTTATGCTGGTGGTTGTAGCAGCTACTACACGACCTCCTCTCCTAGCTCCTGCTCTTACTGGATCGTTTATTTCAATAACAGAGCCAGGTCTGACAACAACTCCAGCGTCTATAGAAGTAGTAAAACTAATAGTTTCTGACTCATTTTGTTCAGCAAAAAGAACTGCACGGCCCAATCTAGCTGCTTGATTACGAGAAGTACAAGCAAATGCTTTTATATTTTTTATTATTATTCCAAACTTAGTTTTTGCTGTCGCATCTTCAACAACTTCAAAGTCTACTTCTTGTGAATCCATATTGAAGTAACTTACAGATACAACACTATGTCTAGTTTTTAAACTGCTACCTGAGTAACTAAAACCTGCCTCTCCTACATTGGCTAAATTAAATAAGTAACTTGCCGTTGTTTCTTTATCTTGAGCTAAAGTTATACCTCCAGCAGACCAGATGGGCATACATCTCATCACACCAGATAAATCATTTATGGCTGCAAATGCTTCTTTAGGACTTTGAATATTTACATTGCAACTAAATCTAGCTTCTTGTGTACCTGATCCCGTTCCATCGTCTACTTCTTCGTTTGCATATTTACTGGCAGCTACAAAGCTAAATAAATCTAAATTGCTGTCAACTATATGATTTCCTAATCCATATCTAGTGTTTGTAAGTAAATCTAGTAGACACATAGCTGGACAATTTGTATAAGTTGCTGCCCCCATTACTCCGTTAAAAACGTAACCACTCGGATACTGTATCCTTCCAGTTTGAATATCTACAGTAGGAGAGCCCGTGTTGTTTGCACCTGCTCCTGGTATTCTTACTTTTATTCCTCTAATTCTGTATTTTCTTGCAGGAATACGATTAAATATTTTACTGTCAAAACGCAGAGCAGTGTAAGCACTATTAGGATAAGTGGAATTATTATCTAAAACTTCTTGAAAACTTGTAAAGTTGAAGGAATTGACTCTGCTAGTTTCTGTGCTATCTGGTGTTATACGAAGAACTCTTATATCTACAGCAGTTGTGAAACTATCTAATTCTATCCTGTGATCTCTAGCGTAGGCATCAGCAGTTCTACCACTTACAGATGCTTCAACCTTAGTTACATAACCACCACTATCATGTTGCAGTTGGATTGCATATTTAACTGTATCTCCTCTAACATCTCCATCATCTTCTAAAATTTGAATTTGAGGCCAGGTTAAGGTAACAACTACTGCATCAACATCTGTATTTTGAATTTGTCTAGTTACTGCACCGTTTACCCCAACAGTTTGGGCTGTCCATACTACATTATTATCAGTTATTGTATTTCCGACAGAAGCAGTTAAAAAAGCAGTAGGTTCAGTAGTTCCAGCTTGCCCTGCGGTTGTGCATCTAAAAACTATAAGATCACTAGCAGAATTATTACCAGATACCACTATATTGCCAACAGTATAGTTTTTACCAGAAATTGTTTGAGTGCCATCGTTATTTTGTGTAGTAACAACTGTCCAAGTAGTAGCTAAATCGTCATTCTCAACTTCAACTCCTACAGCAGTAGGTGTTCTAGATTCAGAAGGAATACCACTCATCGCAGTTTGACTATCCGTTCCAAATCGAGATTTAAATGTTATGTCTTTAAAATTAAAGTCTTGGTCATTAGGACTAGAGCTACTAGCAGTGGACTGAAGTATTGGAGTGTCATCAAGAAAAACATCTTTTAAACTTGCATTTTGATATGCTGTAGTTCCTTTGGTAAGACCCTCTTTTGAGGCACTAGCAAAGCCCTCTATTTCCCCTTCAGAAATTAAATCTTGGATAGTAGCAAATTGCCTACTATGTAAAGTATCAGGAGCACGATACGGAGGTTTTGGTGGCTTCGGACCTTTAGATCCTCTAATAAGTTTAATCTCTTTTGTCATACATCCACTTGGTTAGTGTCAACTGCTGCACTTATTACAACACTTCCTGTAAATATTTCACCATAGACTATTGGAATGGGAGTACCTGCTCTAGATGTATTTTGAACTCCATTAAAATTGAAGGATAATTGTGGATCTTCTTCCGTACTAAATTTTTGCGGTTGTGGCAAAGGAAATAACATTTCGCTTACACCCATAAGTGTAAGAGCTATACCTACGTTTCCAACTATTGCACTTATTCCAACACCCCCACTAAAGCCTCCAAAACCTAAAGCTAATGAAGTTCCTCCTGTTGCAAAAGCTAATCCAATCAAAGCTGCACCTGCTATAAACTTTCCAGCACCACCAGAACCCATAATAACTGGTATGAAATGTATATCTTCCTTACCTACAGGATAATGTATTTCTTTCTCATCAACTTCAAAATTACCTATCTTTACTTGATAATATTTGGAACTCATGTAACTTTGTATGTCTGGAAAATTGTGAACCAAAAAACTTACTGCTTTACCAACTGTATTAACATCTACCTCAAATTCTTTATGGCCTATAACTTCAGCTAGTTCGCCATATAGTTTTACCTTACGAAGCATAGCGTAACCTCTTTCCCGTACATTTTAGCAACCACTCAGAATATGGCTCTCTACAAGACAGTCTATCGGTTAGATGATGAATTACATCTCCTTTAAAAAATAATGCTACATGATTTAACCCTGGATTTAAAATACTCATAAATAATAAATCTCCATCCTCTAAAGATTCTTCTGATCTTAATTCCCTAAAACCTGTTCGCCATGCACATCTTTCAAACATAGGATCTTTTATAAATTCTTCTATTGTAATTGGCCTTTCCCAATCTCTTAACTCTATATTTTTTTCTTGCTTATACCAATCTCTAACTAAACTCCAACAGTCAGTTATACCCCAAACCCATTGACGGCCCAAAAGAGGTGCTTTGTATCCGCAGGGTTCTAAGTAAGCCCACTGCTCTGTTTTTGGATTTACAATGTACCACGGAAGATTACTTTTTTCACAACTTACCTTATCTGCTTGACTTGGGGCAGGAGGAGTTATTGGATGACTGTGAACTACACCTACAATTTCGCCTAAATTATCAGCCTTAACATAATCTTCTGGGTCAATTATAAAACACTGATGATCTGTCATAGATAGATTTCTACAAGGATAATATTTCTCTTTACCTTTTATATTTAACAATAAACCACAACATTCTCTTGGATCCTCTCTTTTTGCGTGAAGTAACGCTTTGTATTTCCAAGTCATCCTACAAACGTACCAACAGCAGGGAAAAGTGATCGAGTAGCTTGACGGCCTGGAATCCTGACTCCAGCAAGATCTGTTGGAGCAGCAAGTTCAAATTCAACAAATTCTCTAGTTTCTGATGCCTTGCGGTCTATTGAATAAATTTCTTTAGGAAATTCTGCGTTAGGATCAGCAGTTGCATTTTGTCCATTGGCAAAATTAGCAGCATCAATAAATTTTGCTAATGTCCGTATTCTTGTAACTGTAGCTCCAGTAAGATCATTTCCTGCTGTAGTTTCATTTACATCTAAAAGTATTGCAGAAATACTTAAACTAGAAACAGAACTTCCTTGATTACCACCGTTACTAATAATTATTTTTGGTCTAGGTAACTGACCTTTTTGAAAAGCAAAACCAGTTGCCTGTATAGGAAATCTAAGATATGAATTACCATTCCATACTATTTGACCATTAGCATTTAAATTACTGCCAGCATGAAAACGATACAAGGTATTAGAACCATGTATTGCTGTTTCTAGTTGAAGTGTAAATAATTCAATAATCGCTGATGGATTTATTGACTGTAAATCACTAAATACTGCTGAATTTACTGACATTACGATGTTGGTTCAAATACTTGTCTAAAAGTAGCCTGTATTGTCGCTCTGTTGTTATATGGTATCGACTTGCTCCATGATTCGCAAACAAATTCTGAAGATGAACTTTCTCCAGGAGGAGTAAAAGTAAAGCTATCACTATCATTTGCACGGGCATCAAGGAAAGTTTCTATAGTATCTGCATCTGTTTCTGACACTTCAAAAGTAAGATTAAAAAGTTTTGGATTTTGATGTTGTGCCAAACCAAATAAAAGTCTATGCTCATACCCATCAGCAAAACGAATAGTACGAGTTAATGGTGCAGACCTTTTCTGTTGTCCGTATTTAGGTTTTATTGATGGAAACGTAGCCATTATGCAAGTAAACCTCCAGGTCTTTTCTGTTGTACTAATTCAGATTGTACAGCTACAGATATAAGTCGACCAAGTTCTCTTCCTTGTTGTTCATCTCCTTCAATAGAAGAACCAGAAGCATCTACATTTACTATTACATTTGTAGATCCACCAAGAGCATGATTTGGTGTAATCATTCCCGATACACCTGGACTAAACATTTCAGGGCCACGTTCTCCTACAAGATAGCTGCTTCCTCCTTTTACTGGCCCTCCATTTGCCCTTCCAAAAGTAAAACGTGATACTTGTTGTTCAGGAGTTAAAGTCGGAGTTGCACTCACTGCATCTCTAGTAAAGTTATTACCACCACCACCAAAATTAAACATATTACTAAACATTCCTAAAAATCCTTTTTGTATTTGTGTGGCAGCCATCCTTGCAGCAGCATCTATAAAATGATCTGTAATTCTATCCAACATATTTCTAAACGCATCTTGTACACTCATTGTTCCTCTAATAATTCCTTTAAAAGAATCTTCAAATCCATCTCTTATTGCTACACTTACATCTAATATTTGTCTCATAGGGTTTAACATTTCTCTTAGTTCATCAGTAGGTGCATTAAATTCTGCTAAAAACTGCATTTGTTCATTTATTTTTATTTGATTTTCTAAAAGTTCTTGTGCAGTAAAATTTGTACCATCAAATTCTTCATTAAATTCTTTTTGCAGTCTAATTCTAAATTCTTGTCTTTCTATTTCTGTATCATATGCTTGTTTATATTTACCTCTGCTATTTTTAAAAACATCATTAAAATCAAAATCTTTCATTTTTTGATCTGTAACAGCTTTTCTTCTTATATTGATAATCTCTTTTTGAAGCTCTAATTGAGTTTCTAATGGCCCTTTATTAGCTAATGTTTGCAATAGTTCTCTTCTTTTTTCTTCACTAATATTTCCTGACAATTCTTGTATCTTACCTAAAACGGATTCTGTATCTCTAAGACCTGATAAAGAATCAAAAATTTCTCTTGATCCAAAGGCTGATAATAATGTTCCTGCTTGATCTGCTCCAAAAGTTTTAAAAGTTGCTGCTAGTTTAACTGCTTCTTCATTTGTAATATCAAATTCTTTTGCTAAATCTTTTATTTGTTTTCTAGAAAATTCAGAAGAAATACCCATACTTGATAAATCGTTATTCAAGTTTCTTACTTCTTTTCTAAAAGCTCTAACTTTTTCTATCTGAGCAGCAGCAGCAGTAGCAGCAATAGAAGCAGCAAAACCTCCTCCTGGTGCAAGTGCTCCTCCAAGACCACCAGCTATACCACCCATAATGGAACTTAATCCACCAGCACCAAACAATAAAGGGAAACCACCACCAATCATGGCACTACCAGCACCGCCTTTCAGCCTACCCATTGCTCCACCTTGCATAGCAAAAGGACCAGCTTGTGCATTTTTTCCAAAACCTAATCTATTAGCTAAAGGTAAACGTGGACCAATCTGACCTCCTGGCATCCCAAAGTTACCTCCAGGCAATGCAGCAAATGCTCTCTGTGATTGTTGTTGTGTTTGTATTGTTGCTATTTTTGCAACTTTTTTATCAATATTTTTTAAATGTTTATCTCTAGCTTTAGTTTTAATTGCTTCTGTTTTTGCTAATTCAGTAACTTCAGATGCTCTACTACTAAAACTTGCAAATCCAGAACCACCTCTACCTCTTCTGCTACGAGCTACGTTTTGAACAATGCCTGACTCAAAAGCACCTCCTCGAACTTCCTTTAATAATTTATTTCTCTGTGCTAATTCATGATTTAATAATCTTTGTGCTGCAACTAAATCTTTAGCTGCCATAGTACTAGCTCTTGTACCCAAAGCTGTTTTATTAAACATCTCTTGAGCTTTAGTTTGTAAACTTACTATTTTATTTAGACTTGGAAAGAACTTTTTATAGCCCTTATCCATTTCTCTTAATCCTTGCCTTACTCTTTTTTGCTCTTCATTTGTCTTTTGAAAATCTTTATTAAGCTGTTTTAATTTATTAGAGTTTTTTATTGTAAGTAATAAATCAATATTATAATTAGCCACTTGCTATAAAAATTAAAACATTTTCTCTATATTACCTTCTTTTAGCTCTTAAAGCATTAGTTTTTTGTGCTTGTTCTTGTTGTTTTTTATATTCTTCATTTTCAATTTCATTATATGCAGCCCAACCTATCATTTCTTCAATAGTCAATGTTTCACATAATTCAGCTACAGTTTTATGTAATGTCTTTGCTAAAGAGAATAAAAACTGCCAATCTTTATTAGCTTTTTAAATCGGCTTTAGCCTCTTTTACCTCCTTATCAGCACCTACTGTAATCATTGCTATTTGAATTTCCTCAAGAATAGATGCTGATATTTCTCTTCTTAAGGAAGCCTTATCTCCATCTTGAAAAAGTCTTACACCATCTTTATCCAATGCTTTTTCAATCATCATTTGTAAAGCGTAATCATTAGTATCATCTGTACCAGTTTTTTTCTGTATTGCTTCTCTTTCAGCAATAGTTAATGGATGCCAATAAATAGTCAAAATAATTTCATCATCTTGTTTAACATCATGCTTATAAAGTTGAGAAACTCCAAACCTGTTTCTTAGAAGGTCAACTGCTCTAGTCATATATAAAAGTAATATTACATTACTATACTACGCATTTGCAGTGAATTGGCAAGATATTAAGCCTAAAAAATGTGCAGAGTCATCTAATTCAATAGGAGCAGGGCCAACAACATCTAATACTCTAGGGTCACAACTAAAGGTATCTATATAATCAGAAGCATTAACAGAGGTAAGTCCATCAATAACAGCTTCTCCTAAAGCAGATAAAGTTGCACTACCTTTTCCTCTTGGAACATAAATATTACATTGAATAACACCAGAATGAAAATTCTGTGATGATCCTTGTGTTTGTGTTGTTGCCTGTCCAAAATCTATAGACATAACAATATATTTTTTAGTCTTTCCAGGAGTTTTATAAATCATATTGTCATAAATCATTTCTACAGTTGGATCTACGTTTACAACTGCATCTGTCACTGCTTTTTCAAAAGCTGCTCTGGTGTTAACTAAAGTCATAGATTAGTGTAATCAACAAATGCGTCATCAGCACCACCAAATAAACCAACACCTTTTAAGTCTCTTACATTCTTAGATTGGTATTTAACTCCTGTACCAAATGTACCTACACCTAATTTTGGTTTATCTGAAAATACTTTTTTTATTAACTGACTTAAATCACCTTGAACATATTGAGGTACTCCGCTTCTAGGAGATGCTAAAGCTCTAGCTGCATATTCTGATCTATTACCAATAAATACTTTTGAGTAAGGTTTAAAATCAGGTATCTTATTAAGAAATCTAGCTTCAACTACTGCACCAGGAGCACGGGTTCCATTTCTTGATGGCTTAATGCCACTCCAAGGAGCATGATCTTTTCTTGATTGATCTGGTCTAGGTCTTTGTGTACTTGCTGTCCAACTCGAAGCAAAAAAACCAGTATCAACAGCACTATGTTTTTCCGTTGACAAATCAGTAATAATTGCTCGCACTAAGGTATTTAAATCTCTTTGTAGATTGCCTTCTAAATCTGACATAATGCTATTGATACCTCCAGCTTTTGCCATTAGAACCTCACCAATAATGTAAACAGATAAGTCTGTCCACCTTGTTTTGTATCTATATTAATTATCTGTCCTGTTCTTACAGATCCAGCATAAGTTAATTTAACTTCATCTTCAAAATTTGGTTGATTATCTCCTATCAAATCAGGTGTAATATAAATTTTTGCTTCTCTTCTTTCTCTACCATTATTTTCTGTAGACTCAATAAATTCAACTGGTGCTTTTACATCAGAATAAGTTGTATCAACACTAATTTCCTCACCTTTATCAATGTTATAACTTGATTGTCCTTTCTTTACATAGGTAATAGTTGAATCAAAAGAACTACCTAAATCAGCAACAACCTGTTTAGCAACACTTTTGAATAATGAATCTAATTGACCTGCCATTATCCTCTAACTACCCTCATTTGAAAAGTACCTGCTCCACCAAGCATATACGCTCCAAGATAACTTTGTAACCACGGGTAGACATCCATAATATTATTTATTGATCCAGTTCCCTGACTTTCAGTATTGTATTTTACTTGTAAATCTCCTAATTTAACTTCAGAAAAATTACCATCTTTTCCAGTAGTGCCTGTAATCGCACCAGTGTCATTTGCCAAAGCTCTAGCTAACTCATATTGTGCATATTTAATATTTAACGGAATTGTAGAACAAGCTAGTTCAACACCATCTACCTGATAATTATTTCTAGGAAATTTAAGTGCTTGACCATCATCGCATCTATCTCCATAAAATACAAAACTATCAATCCATCTGGTAGCAGATATTAATGCTCTATTTTTTTGATCGTCTGTTTTATTTGTCCACGTTGAAGAATCTGGAACTGTCTCAAAATAACTATTAGCTTCTGTCAATGTGACATAGCTATTTGCATTAGCATCTTTTATAGTTGCATTTATAGTGGCTGCCACGATAAGAAAGTAATTTTAGTTTTATTGTAGCGTAAAGAAAAAACCCCACCAATAATTGATGAGGTTTATGACCACACTTTTATGATATTAAGGATTAGTACCTGTATCAAGTGGTGAGTTAACGATTAGTTCGACTATAGGAATTAAATCCGCATCGTATGTTAATGCCCAGTTGTTATCGTTAGCCAATAAAGCATTAGTTGGGTTGTCAGTAGCAGATGTCCACTTAGTTCCCATAACGTGATAAGCACTATGGTAATCAACAGACATAACATCTTGCTTAGATAAGATGTTTCTATCCGATTCAATGCTTAGTGGAGATTGTTCACCTTCAAGAATTGTTCCTGACTTAATTAAGTAGCAACGGAACTCTTTTTGATGACCTGTTGTACCAGGGTGAACTGTATTAACTTGAGAGTCAATAACAACATTCATTCCAGCAAACTGACCGATGCTTGTTTCGTTAACACCGACACCGCCACCACCCCAAGTTACTGCACCACCAGTTGTGAGAGCAGATGTTGAGAATGTAAGCATACCAACTTGATATAAGTAGTAAGCAACAGATGGATGAACAACTAGAGTATCTAGCTCATCTCCTCTTGTTCCAAGAAGTGATCTTCCTCTTGCAACTGTAGAAGCTGTTAAGAAGTTGTTTTCGTCAGCACCAGAAGCAGCACCCTTAGATAAATCTAAGCAGTTTGAACCTAATGGGCCATTAGTTGATCCAAACAAACCATCTAACAAGCTGAATAGTCTTGCAGAGTTTAGTTTGTTGATAGCATCTGCAATTTGGTTTCTGATGTGACCCATTGGATCTTCACCAGCAGCCAATACAGCTACATCATCAACAGCATACGCAAAACCTCTATGACAGATAGTTGCGATCTGTGTATCTGTACCAATCTTCTGTGGTGTCAAATAACCAGAGTTACTTGTACCCCATGTTGCTGTACCATCCAAGATTTCCTCAGTTGGTGTGATTGGGTTAAATTCTGGAACTTGGATTCTTGTTCCACCTTCTGTTGCATCAAGAAGTGCATTACGCACAACAGCACCAGATTTTAAGAAAGCACTACGTTCTTTGATTGCCTCAGAAACATAGGTGCTTAAATTATTTCTCTTAACGATGTCCGCTAATAGGACACCGCCAGAATAATTCTGAAACGGAGCAGCCATTCAGATTACCTTTTTAACTTTTGCGATACCCTAGTCACGGACAAGGGGATTAGTTTCACAGAAACTAACTATTTTTGAGCCTCTTGCTTGAGCACTGCTGCAAGCTGTGGGTCTTGTTCTGATAATATCATTTGTTGAGTGAGATTGCCCGTTTTCCACGGATTTGGTTGCCCACTCCCTGCATTTGATGTTGGACTTGGTTTTGCACCCATACCAGCAGCACTACTAGGCTTAAAATGATGTTCCCAACCACTTCCAGGATTTTTAAGACTAGACAGATAAGTGTTTAAATCTTGTTCGACTCCACCATTAAGAACAACTACTTTACCTTCAGCATTTTTTTGTAACTTACTTTGTAACAATGACAAAGTTTGTTCAGCATTTATAGCACCTAAATTACTAATAGCTGCAAGGGCTGTAGTTTTTGTAGAAGCCATCTCATTAGAAGTTTTTAAATCATCTAATTGTTGAGATAAATTCATTATTTGTTGCTCTCTTTCTTGAGCAGTTTTATTGGCCTCTTCCCAAAGAGTTTTCCATTGCCCTTGATCTTCTAACTCTTGTTTACGTTGCTCGTCTTTTTGTTTATAAACATCATCAAGTTTAGTTTTAATACCTTTAAATTTTTCTTGTGCTTCAGTGGCTTCTTTACGAGCAGCAGCTAGTTTTGATTCGTATTCTGCTTTTACTGCATCAAGATTAGGTGCTTGTGGTTGTGTTGGTTGTGAAGTAGTTTCAGCCACGGGCTGTTCAGCGTTGGTCACAGACTCAGGCTGAATTACTTGTTCTTCGATTGCCATTAATTATTCAGAGATAGGACTATCAGTTTTCTTTTTAGCAACTTTTTTCTTAGTTGTCTTTGGTGCAGGAGCAGGACATACTTCAGCAGTTTCTTTCGTTTTATGTTTTAACTCTGTTACTTCCCATTTGTATGTTCCGTCAGGTTGCAGAACATGATCTAAAGATTCAGCCATAATGATGCAAGTATTTATATATCATTGTAACACCTTATTCTGAATTGGCTTCATTCGCTGATGGTAAAACTTCACCTTGAACTAAAATATCCCTAAATTCATCTCTATCAATAACATTTTGGTCGAATAATGATGTTAAAGCTGTAATATCTTGACCAATTAATCTTTCAATATCAAAATCTCTACTAATTTTTACTTCTGGTGGCTCAATACCTACATATTCAGCAGATAAATTAAATGCTTTTTGTAATTTTTGCTCTAACTCCATAGAAACCATTGCAAGCATAGAGTTTGTATCAACACGATCTAATCTTCTTGCATCAGCAGATTCAGCTACAAATTTTTGCTGACTAAGTGTACTAATACCAAGAGTAGCCATTTGCATTTGTAATTCTTTTATCTCAGCAGATTGAGCATCAAAAGCACTTGAAGCTGGCTCTACATAATAAATTTTATTTCCAGGTTGTGTAGCCATTGCATAATTAACAGATATAGCAAGATCTTTAGTCTGATCATCATATCCTTCCATTACAAGCATTGGTTGAGATGCAACGTGCAAACTATGAATTAAATCTGCTTGTCTTTGAAAATGTGCAAGATTAAGATACGCAATATCCAATAAAGGCGGTTTGCTAACTAAATTATCAACTTTTCCAGAATAGATTGTAACTAAAGGTATTTCTCCAAGAGAAAAACTACCAGATTCAACTTGTTTATAATCTTTATCTGCTGATCCCATTTCAAAATTTCCTGTCACACTGTTATTAGAAACATCATACATTTCTTCGATTTGCTCTTTCTTACGAAAAACTCTGTATCGACCAGGTTCTATTACTCTTATCTGGTCATAAACTTTTTCACCAAAATCTCCATCAGGCAATACAGCCTTTTCTGCAATTCGAGCTTGTATAAGATTCCCATAATTAGATTCTCTATCTAACCTCCAACCATAAAGATTTGTAGGATCTACTTCAATCCAATAAGGTCTACGATTTTGTTGTCTCTCCTCCGCAAGACTTAATGCACCAGAAGGTGCAGGATAATCTACAAGAATATGACTTTGACCATAAGTAAGAGAACACATTAATACTCTTCTTGCATATTCGTCTAAATCTGATTTACAACCATCAACATCCATTTTAAACATTTCTGTCCAATAAGGATCTCCAATAAGTGTTATTGGTTTTCTTAATACAAGACCTGTAGCTGCTCTAATTAATCTTTGTGTAAAAGGACTAAATACTGATCTATTTACTCTTGCAAGGTAAGCATCATAATCTTCTCTTGGCTCTAATGGTAAAAATGCTTCACTATTTTCTCTAAGATATTCTGTTCCTTCCGTTACAGCTTTCATTATTTCCCATCCTTTCATCATATCTAGAACTGCTCTTGTTCTAGTAAAAGGACTATCAATACCACCTACAGATGTAGATGAAACAATATTGGTTCTAATTGGACCAGGTACAGCATAGGTCATTTACGACACCTCCATTTTTTTAAAGCTAACGCTTTTCTAGTAGGTTCACCATTTGGTTTTTTCATTGGCCCAGGCATACCCGACATTCTTGCACAAAAAGATGCTCTTCTTTTAGCTGCTTTACTACCAGGTTTTACTTTTCCTGTAACTGGTGCTTTTAAATTACTACCAGTAGCACGATTGTATTTCGCACGACCTTTTGCAGTTAATCCACCAGTTTTAGACTTTTCTCCTCTGCCTACACTTAAATTTACTTGTTTACGTTTCTTTCTCATTTACCCACCTTTGCTTGTGCCTTTTTATGGGCTTGAGTAAAAGTATCTCCTGCTCTCATTCGCCTTTTCATAAACTCCATATGCTTATCGCTATGGTGTTCAGAATGTTTATCTAATAAATTTTTTTGGCGAGTGGTAAGTTTCACTTCTTTTTCCTTTTTTTCTTAGAACGGAACTTTTTAAAATCAGCAGCCGTAATCTTATCCCGTGGTGGAGCAACCCTAGCTAATTTACGCTGTTTGCTCGAATAAGATCCTTTTGGCATTAGATAGCAGAAGTAATAGCACCAGTTGTTATAAAACTAACTGATACTGTAGAAATATCACCAACAGTAGAACTAAATGAAGTTCCTGTAATAATTCCGTTAAAACTTAATTTCTTAGTTCCTGATGTATCCAAGAAAAGGTTAAATGCAGCATCACCAGCATCTTCAGTAGTTAATACATCTGTAATTATTTCAGCAGTATCATCTCCAGATGTTGCCGTATAAAGAAGATCAACAGTACCAGAACCAGAAATTAAAGATCCTACATATTTTCTAGCTGTATCGCCATGAGCAGTACATTCTAATGTGTCTTTTGTTGTATCTAATGTCCAACCTGTTGTAGAAGCTATAGCTCCAACTGATCCAGTTCCGTTATCAAATGATACAGAGCCTTCTTCACCACGAAAAAATGCCATGATTTTAAGAAAATTTTACTTATAACAATATATTACCTTGAAACTGCAACTTTCACAGTTATTTTTTCTTTTTAGTTGATTTTTTTGTAGTTTTTTTCTTCTTTCCCTTTCTAATAGAAGCTACATACCCCTTACATCTAGCTAAAGCGTGATTTGATGCCATTTTTAGCTCCTTTTTTTAGTTTTTTTACGTTTATGTTGATACTTTATCTTAGCACTACCAGTTTTTTCACGCTTAAATCTTGCTTTTTCACTTGCTGACATTTCTCCAGCAGTCTTAGGTGTCTTACTTGATACACGCTTACTTGGTCTACAAGCTGGATAACCTCGTTTTTCACCTTTTTGACGGCCACAAGGTTTACCAGTTTTAACATCAACCCATTTTTCTTTGAACCAACGGGTTAATCCACCACTACTTCTTGCCACGTTTGCTCTCCGTGCGGTAAGTTCCTCCACGTTTTTTGTACTCTCGTACAAGCCACGCATTAGCATAAGCACTTGGGTAAACCTTAAATTTACGTTTTGCTTCTGCTTTTACCCTAGAGTATAACGCTTTAT
>VTLG01011485.1_pt1 | contig 19730 bp, 20 predicted proteins | sample 4694571 | NCBI WGS metagenome assembly VTLG01 (sample SAMN12604809, study PRJNA352737) | marine metagenome | biome: ENVO:00000447; feature: ENVO:00000209|ENVO:00000569|ENVO:01000036; material: ENVO:00002151; isolation source: viral sequences binned using virsorter ... | reverse complement strand
ATCGCCCGGGTACACCTAATTCAGCATATAAACTATCAGATAATTATGATGAAAGTAATATTGTAGATGTTTTAGGTAATGATCATCCTTTTGTTGTAATGACAAAATCTAATCACTGGAAAAATAATCACAGTATAGATATTGATGACAATTCAATTAGTATAACATTAGATACACCTAATAACCTCCCAAGGGGATTAGCACCATTAAGTGAAAGTAAAGAAAAACAAAAAATAAGAGAATTTATTAGAAAATCTATTAAAAAACTAATATAAGTTATGTTAAAAAAAGAGTTTAAAAGAAAAGATGTAAATAGAGCCCGTAATTTAATTATGGGAAAAACAGATGCATCTACAGGTACACAAATTGGTTACAATAAAAAACAAAAAGAACATAAAGAAGGAGACACTTGGGTAGAAGGAAGAAAAACATGGACTATAAAAAATGGTATAAAACAAACAGTTTCTAAACTAGATAAAATTAAAAAAGAAATATTTGTACCTTTAGGTTGTCCAAAATGTAATAAAGTAATGAAACATCATTTAGATAAAAGTAATTATAAAATACATAAAAAATGTCATGCTTGTGTTATAGAATCTGAACACAAACTTAAAAATGAAGGAAAATATGATGAATACATAAAAACCTTAAAAAAAAGAAATTTACATAGTATAACAAATGAAACAGAAGCATATTTATTAGATGTAGTAAACACTTCAAATTCTGGATTTGTTTCTGAAGATGGTGTAGTTGAAAAATGGGTAGGGGGAGTTAATTCAAAAGAATTTACTAAACAAATAAAAGAAGCGGCTAAAGAACGTCGTGAAAATATAGAAAAATTAAATGACTAAAAAGGAACTTAAAGAATTAATTAAAGGAGTTATAAAAGAATTCACCGGAACTGGTGCATTTCGTTCTCCTGTTAAAGGGGGGCAAAATCCTAGACAAGCTCAACGTCCTTTTAATAATGATGAAGATGAAGTAGATTTTTACAATAAACAAAATACAGGAGATGGAGGTCAAGGGATGCAAACAAGAGGAATGGAAAAAACTCAAACTTATGGTAACCCTAATAGATCACGTTTTACAAGATTTTAACATTATGAATAAAAAAGATATACATAAATTAATAAAAAAAAGTGTAAATGAAGTATTATATGAAAACTTTAATCTTACAAATGATATAGGTAAAGATGATTACGTTGATGATGAAGGTCGTTTTGCAAAATCTCAACTTTATAAAATGGGTAAATATGCAGTTAAACTCCATCATATGCTTAACGATATGGAACAATTACCTGCTTGGGTTCAATCTAAACTAACAAAAGCCTCTGATTATATGTCTATGATTTATCATTATTTAGATTATGAATTTGCAAGACGTGAAAGTGAAGTAGATGAAATGAGAGGAGGACATGAACATGATGGCTATGGTGCTGGTCATGAAGGAGGAAAAAATAGCATAAGTGGATTACCTGGAGTAATGGAAGAAGATGCACTTATAGATAGTGGAATAAAAGCATATAATACAATAAATAAAATATCTCCAAATAATTCTTTAAAAGGAAATTATGAAAGAGAATCAGGGGGTCGTTGGGATGATATCGATATCGATAATTTATCTCCTGAACAAGCTATAGCATTAACTAGAGCAGCTAAAGGTGTAAGAGCTCCTTTTACATTTAAAGATAATCCAGAAATGTATGAAGGTGATAATGTAATAGCTACATTAGCATCAGGAGATACAAAATTTATAAAAGATTTAGACCCAACTTCATTTGATGATCTTAAATCAGATCAAAATGTAAAATCAGCAGAAACAACAAAAGGTCTCACAATTAAAGAAGATAAAATTAAAGAATATATAATGAAAGAAATTTCTGCTTTAATGGAAGCATCATATGAAGCTCCTGAAGAAATTTTAAATACATTAAAAAAAGATTTAAAAATGAACCCTCTTATTAGGTATGTAGAATACTTAAAAGCAGTTGATACAATACCACAAGGGTATGAAATTTATCTTAGAAATGGAAAATCATTTTTTATAATTTATGAAGAATTTTCTTTAAAAGTTAAAATTGAGACTAAAGAATATTTTTTAGGAAATAATGATGAAAAAATAGAAGCAAGAAATCATCTAAATAGATTATTAACAGACCCTATATTTGACCCTAAAGGAGGAGGAGGAGAAGAAGGAGGAGAAGAAGGAGGAACAGAAGAACCAGCAGAAGAACCAGCAGAAGAACCAGAAGCATAATGGAATTAAAAGAAGCATTAGTGGAAATATATAAAACAGCAAGGGAAAAATTTAATATTAAAAAAACCCCTAAACTTTATTTTGCAAAAAATAAAGAAAATGCTAATAATTTGTTAGGAAAAACAGCTTATTATAACCCATCAGAACAGTCTATAGTACTGTATATAATAAATAGACATCCTAAAGATATTTGTAGATCTTTTGCTCATGAATTAGTTCATCACCATCAAAATGAAAGAGGTGATTTACAAAAAGGAGATGCTTCTTCACCTAAATATGCTCAAGAAGATGATCATATGAGAAAAATGGAAATGGAAGCATATTTAAAAGGAAATATGATGTTTAGAGATTGGGAAGATAGAATTAAAAATTAATAATTTTTTATATTTATAATAAAATAAATAAAATAACATGCCAATATTATCAAGCTCAGCGGTATTAAGTGCCTCTTTTTCAACAGGAGACGTCCCTACGGCCCAAGATTTTGAAAACCTAATATTATCTTTTGCCATATATGATGGTACATTACCAGTAATTAGTGGAAGTATAATAGGTACTGGATCCTTTGGTCAATTAAAGGTAGTTAATGTTGGTACAAATTTAACCCCATATTCTAATGATAAAGTAGACTTAGGCTCTACCTCAGTACGTTGGAAAAATTCATATTTTTCAACAGCTTCTATTTCTCTTTTAAGTGGAAGTTTAATTCCTCATAGTAGTGGAACTTATCAATTAGGTTCTAACTTAAAAGGATTTAAAGAAACACATACAGATACAGCTTCTATAGGGATAATAAGTTCAAGTTTAACACCAGATGCTGATAATGAGCATAGTTTAGGAGCTTCAGGACAAGAATGGAAAGATTTATATGTTGATGGAACTGCTTATATAGATGCTATAGGAGAAAATGTAGCTATTACAACAGCTTCTTTAGAAAAAATAAGTTCAAGTTTATTACCAGATAGTGCTTTAGCCCATAATTTAGGATCAGAAGAACTAGGATGGAACAATCTTTATGTAAGTGGAACAGCAACTATAGGCACATTAGCAATATCCTCTCTAGATAGTGGAGTCTCTATTACAGGAATTAGTAGTAGTACAGAAATTATAACTATAAGTGGTTCTATTAGACCTTTTGTAAGTCAAAGTGGAAGAGGAAAATATGATTTAGGTCAATCAAATCAAAGATGGCATAATTTATATTTAACTGGAAGTGTTATAGCAGATTCAGCTTCTATAGGTGTTGCTAAATTTGATGCTATAAGTTCAAGTTTACTACCAGACGCTAATGGCACGTATGATTTAGGTTCTTCTACACTAAAATGGGGAACTATTCATGCAACAACAATTTCAGGATCTTTAGTAGTTACAGGTAGTAGTATTTTATCAGTTGAATCAGCTTCAATCTCTTACTTATCAGCATCAAGTCCTATTATTGTAGGAGCTAGTATAATCCCTGATCAAACATCATCTCATGATTTAGGTACTAATGCTGTTAGATGGAAGGAGATTTTTACAACAAAAATACAAACAGTTTCAGCATCTTTAAATCAAGTAACAATTAATGGTAATGTAGCAGGAAATTTAATCCCAAATACAGATGATCTTTATGATTTAGGCTCAGCAACTAACGCATGGAAAAATTTATATATTGATGGAACTATTATAGCAGATAATGCAATTATACCTACAGCATCAATAGGAAGAAATATATCTAACATTATTCCAACTCCAACTAATACTTTAAATTTAGGTTCTTCAGATTTACAATGGTTAGATCTTTATGTTACAAGGTCTGCTTATATAAATAATTTAGTAGTTTCAGGCACTATAGGTAATGTAACAGCTTCAGGTAATATAAGTGCAAGTGATCTTATAGCAACTAATGTATTTGCAAGTAATATAACAGCTTCAGGTGATATAAGTGCTTCAGGAACTATATTTGCTAACGCTATAAATATTAGTGGAAGTGATGGTCTTTCATTAGCAGGAAATATATCAGCATCGTCAATAACAGCAAGTATTGTAACTGCAGACACAGGTTCTTTTGGACAAATGAATTTCCCATCAACAGCCTCTATAGGTTATGTATCTTCAAGCAATATAGAAACTACATTTATAACAGCTAGTTATATAATGGCAACTGGTTCAGGTACAGGTTCATTTGATTATCTTGAAACAGCAGAATGGTTAGCACATAAAGGAGACACAGGTACAGGAATACAATTTGGCTCAGATACAGTAGACATATTATCTAATACAGCTACGATAGCTAGATTTAGAACAACAGCTGGTACTATTCTTGGTAATAATAATTACACAACAACTATATTAGGATCTACATTATCTTTTACTGGAGACAGTACATTTGCTAATAGTATTCTTATAGGAGGTACGGGTTCATTAACAACATCAACATTTGTAAGTGCTTCAGAATTTATAGGTAATATAAGTGCCTCAAACATAGTTCAACCTTTTACAAATATAACAGCTTCTGTAATAAGTGGTGCATGTTTACAATTATCATCATCAGGTTTATTCGTACAAGATTTATGTGGCGAAGCTTACATTAATTTACATGGTTATAATTCTCGAATAGTATTTACTCCTCTGTCAGGTGGACTTGAAGGCCTCATATATAATGGATTATCTATGACAGGTAGTACATTACGAGTGGGAGAAAAATCAGGATTAGGATCATTTATGGGTGCAGGAGCAGCAACAGAAGTCTTTGGAACAAATGTTAATTTAAAATCAACTGGAACTATTAATCTAGAAGCAGACAATAATCAAATTGCTTTTTGGCCTGGAAGAGAAAATAAAATAATTGATGATGAAACATATGAACCGTATGTACGATGGAATTATGAATCGGGTTCTCGATTTTCTCCAATAGTTCATACTGAAGGCTCTGCAAGCCATGTTAATGTAACTACTATGACACCAACAGGTTCTTTACTAATAAAACCAATGGATGGATTTGTATTCCTTTCAGGTAGTAAAAGTTCTTCTGGAACACACTTAAGTGTTTATGGTGATATAACAGCTTCTGCTGATACTTCAACATCTCCACATCGTTTAGCAATAATAAGTGCAAGTGGAGCTATCACAGCATCTGGTTTAGTTCTTCCAACTGGAAGTATTTTAATAAAAGATACAAATGCTTTACGTGGTAAAGAAGCAGGATATTTCCTTTCACAACCATTTGCAGAAATTTTTGGTGGAGGAGAATTAGGAGGAGGTTCACAAAGTATGAACCCTGCTAGTCCATATATGAGTCACTATACAGTTGCAAGAGTTCATCGTGGTGGTGAACTTGGTGATAGTGGAACTAATGCACCCTACAAGAATCTCTTAACATTTGGTGATCATGTATGGCCAACTAGAATTAGTGGATCAGGAGTTAGAATTAATAGTGGTGATTTTGATATCAATTTACATATTATGCCAATCTTTGGTGGTACAGGTGTAATGAGATGGCAGTATGCAGGTACTGAAGCAGGTGATAAGTGTAGATGGAGATGGGTATTAAGAGATAGTTCCTCAGGTGTAGGAGCAGGTCCAGAAAACCCAAGAGTAAATGTAACTGGTGACTGGGTAATACAAACAGGAGAAGCACCAAGTGCAGGAGGTCTACTTGCAGATGGAGGAGGCCAAGGAGGAACTGTATACATTTCTGGTAGTAATTTATCCGTTAAATCAGTTAGTGGTATTGGAGGTAATATAACTTCATCAGGTCAAATAAGTGCAAGTGGAAATACAAACACACTTGGTAATAATGTTACATTAGGAGATACTTGTAGTGATAATATCATCATTAATGGAGCTATAACAGCTAGTTGTGATATAAGTGCAAGTGGAACAGGTTCATTTGGTTATATTTCAATGGGAAGTGATCTTGATGTAGTAGGTAATGCTACACTAGGAACAGATTGTGACAATATTATTACTTTAAATGGAGAATTATTAGCAAATTGTGATATAACAGCTTCAAAAGGCATAGTAGCTAGTGGATCTATAAGTGCGTATGAAGGATATCAAATAGGTACTACCACAATTATAACATCATCTTATACTACACTTGTAATAGGATCAACATTACTTACAGGTAATGGAGCTTTAGACGTTAGTTATGCTCCTATACAATTACTTGGAAACATAACAGCTTCTTCAGAAGGAAGTAGCTCAGGAGATATAAGTGCAAGTGGAGCTATTTTAGCTAGTGAAGCTATAATAATGGGAGATATAACAGCATCAGGTAATGTAAGTGCAAGTGATGGTTATTTTGATGACATATATTTAGGTGGATCAGCTTCATCTTTAATTTTTGATTATGGAGGAACTTATGCTAATACATTTTATTATGATTCAAATGACTTTTATTTCTTTAGTGGATCTACTCAAGTATGGCAACTTAATACAAAAGATAGAATAAATACAATACACGGTACTATGCTTGTTGAAGAGTTTAGTAACGACCCATCAAAAGGTGGCCATATAACAGCCTCAGGTAATATAATGGCTAGTGGCTCATTAAATGCAATGCATGGAGGATATAAAATGGGTAATACCACAGTAATTACAGCATCAGGAGCAACAATAAAAGTAGGAACAGGAATTAGTCCTCTTAGACTAAATGCAACAGAAGTAACAGCATCACGTGGATTTTTAATAAGTTCAAGTGGAGGGTTCTATAATTACTTACACGTAATAGGAGACATAACAGCATCAAACATAAGCGCTTCGGGAACAATATATGCAGAAGACATGATATTGTCAGATGACTTAACAGTTGGAGATTCTTTCAATGTTAACGGTAATGTAAGTGCAAGTGGAAACATAACAGGCCTTAACTTAATAGCTACAGGTTCAGAAGGTAATATAACAGCCTCAGGTGACATTTTAAATAATGGAAGTATATCTACAACAAATATAACAGCTTCAGGTAACATAAGTGCAAGTGGTACTTCTCATGCTTTTGGAGGAAGTATAATTGTAGATAATAATATAACAGCAGATAATCTTAATTTAACTGCTGATTTAACAGCTTCAGGAGATATAAGTGCAAGTGGTAATATTATAACTTCTGGTGATGTAAGTGCAAGTGGTGATATTTATGGTAAAAATGTTTATTTATTAGGTAGTGGTAATCATAAAATATCTTTTGATAATGCTACTACTAATGATCAATTTATTTTAGGAGGTGATGATTTTATTACTGTAGATGGAGATAATTTTATAAATCTATTTGCAGACACTAAAGTACAAGTATATTCCCCTATATTGCAATTTTCATCATCAAATGCATCTGGAAATATAACAGCATCAGGTAATATAAGCGCAAGTGGAACTGTTTTAGCTAGTGAAGCTATAATAATGGGAAATATAACAGCATCAGGAGATATAAGTGCTTCTGGAACTGTTTATGCAAATAATTTCCAATCAACAGGAGGTGATGTATCAGGAATTGATTTTACAGATGATGTAAATATAACAGGTAATATTTCAGCCTCAGGTCATATATATTCTAGTCAGTCAATAAGTTCTTATCAAGGATATAAATTTGGACTTACAACAATATTAACATCATCTGGAACAACAACAAGAATAGGATTTGGAGCTGGTCCTCTTCGAATTTTTGCAACTGAAACAACTGCATCACGTGGATTTTTAATTAGTGCAAGTGGAGGGTTTAACAGCTATTTACATGTAATAGGAGATATAACAGCATCAAATATAAGTGCATCAGGAACTATATATGCTGATGATTTAGTTTTAGCAGATGATTTAACTGTTGGGGACTCATTAAATATTAATGGTAATGTAAGTTCAAGTGGAAATATAACAGGTCTTAACATTATAGCTACAGGCTCAGAAGGTAATATAACAGCTTCTGGTAATATATTAAATGATGGAAGTATATCTACAACAAATATAACAGCATCAGGTAATATAAGCGCAAGCGGAAATATAACATCTGAAACAGGATCTTTTGGAAGAGTTGAAGTAACAACAGATGTAAGTGCAAGTGGAGATATATTTGCTAATAGATTAAATTTAGGAGTAAATGGTAATATAACAGTACAAAACACAGATGGAAGTTATCTTAATAATGGTGCTTTTGTAGGGATAGCAGCAGGTAACCTTATGGCTTTTGGTGATGCTGACTGGAATGCATCTATTCAGGGTCTATCACTGAACATAACCCCAAATATGACAGCTTCTAATATAAGTGCAAGTTCAATATTTTTAACTGGGGCATTAACAGCATCAAGTAATGTAAGCGCTAGTAATATTATTGCAGGAAATATAACATCTTCTAATATGAGTGCTAGTGGATATATAAGCGCTAGTAACTTTGTAGGAGGAAATAGTATTTTTGGAAACATAACAGCTTCTAATATAAGTGCAAGCACAATAATAGCAACAGGTTCAATAACATCAACAAACATAACAGCTTCTGGTAACATAAGTGCTAGTGGAAATGGGTATTTTGCAGATATAACAGCTTCAAATATACAACTTGTTTCTGGATCTATAGGTTTAGATGTACGTCATGGAGGATATAGACTTGGAGGCACTAAAGTAATAACTTCATCAGGAACAACATTACAAGTTGGTAATAGTCTCGCACCTCTACAATTATTAGGAAATGTAACAGCTTCAGGTAACATAAGTGCAAGTGGTTATGTAACAGCTTCAAATATATGGGCACAAGCTTTAACAGTATCAGAATCAATAGATTTATCAGGTGATGTTACTTTAGGAAGTTCATGCACTGACACTATTAGTGTATTAGGAGCTATATCATCAAGTTGTGATATAGAAACTGGAGGAAATATAACAGCTTCAGGCCATATAAGCGCTAAAACAGATATATTAGTTCAAACTGGTAGTTATTTATTAGGAAATACAAATTATGCTGGTTCTGGATCTTTTGAATTATCAAGTAGTTATTTTGAACCAATATTACATACAATTTTCTTTGGAGACCCTTCAGTCGATCATTTCTTTAATACAAAAGACTACTATGCATTTAACAGTGGTCGAGTTATAATAGGAACTAATCAAAATCAAAACTTAAGTAGTATTATTGATGTACAGGGAAGTGCTAGTTTCTCAGGTGACATAACAGCATCTGGAACATTATCACTTGGAGCTTTTACTGATGTTTCTGCTTCATTAGCTGCATTAAGTTCTTCATTAGTAGGAGAAGGAGCTGACAATTTAGGAAACCATACAGCTACAGAAGATTTAAATATGTCTTCTAATAACATACATAATGCTACAAATATATCAGCATCAAATGATATAAGCGCAAGTAGATTTGTCCGTGCTCATAGATACATAGCAAATAACTATGCTGTAGTAGATATGCAAACAGGTTCAAATGGCCCAGATAGTTTTCATGTAGGATTAGGTAATTCAGCAATAAACCAAACAAGAATATATGGTAATATAACAGGGTCAGTTGGTTCTGGTGAATATGGTGGATCTAATTTATGGGTACAACACATAACAGCATCTAACATAACATCGTCTGGTAACATTAGTTCGAGTGGAACTATAACAGCAGCAGATTTAATCATAGATTATGATGCTTTACCAACATCAGACCCAAGTGTAAAAGGACAAGTATATAGAAACGGATCAAATCAATTATTTGTATCCGCAGGATAATAATAAAAATAAAACGTTATGAGTATAATAAACAAATTATTTTCAGGAGGAGCTAGTAAACTAGTAGAATCAGTAGGTGGTGTATTAGATAATGTTATAACCACAGATGAAGAAAAATTAGAAGCAAAAAGAAAATTAAAAGAAGTTATATTAAGCCATGAGGCTGAAATGGAAAAAAACATAACAGACCGATGGTCAGCTGATATGAATAGCGACAGTTGGTTAAGTAAAAATGTAAGACCATTAGTACTTATATTTCTTGTAGTTTCTACAGTTTTAATGATATTTATTGACGCAGGAGCAATAAAATTTACTGTTGAAGAAAAATGGACTGACTTACTTCAACTTGTATTAATAACAGTAATTGGTGCTTACTTTGGTGGACGTACCATGGAAAAAAGAAAGAAAAAATAATGTCTAGAAGAAAAAATGGTGTTAGGAAAAGATGGAAAGAACAACTAACTGAAATATATCAGTTAAAAAAAAGACTTAAAAAAAATCCTAATAATACTACTTTAAGTAGTAGAATAAAATCACTTTGTTCAAAAACAACAATGCCTAAAAGCAAAAAATAATGAAAAAACTACTATCAGAAAGATTCCAACAATTAGCAGGTATTAAACCTTTATATCAGTTAGACGAAAAGCAAGATTTTTCAGATTCTTTTGATAATGCATATATAGAAAAAATGTTAAAAGATGATGGTACAAGACATGTTAGCTATGTAAGTGGTAAAGGAGTTAAAATGACAGATGAAGATTGGGCTCAACATAAAGGTGGATATACTATAAATAACGGAAGAGTAGGATATATAAAAGATGATGGTTCATTACATTCAATAAAATTACCTACATCTGTAGGTGAGAAACAATCTCTTATAAGATATATGAACGATAAATACAAAAGAAATGATAATGTCCCTGTAGTAGGTGAGTAAAAACTTATAGTTCGATTTATAGCCGAACGATTTAAAAACAAAAATTTAGAGAGCTGTAACCTCATTTGGTTTACAGCTTTTTTTTTATTATAATATAAAATATGGAAAATACATTAATAATAGGAGCAGGAGTCGCAGGAGTAAATGCGGCTACAAAATTAGTTGATAACAATTATAAAGGTAATATTACTATAATTGATATGGGTAATGATCCTTTTAATCGTAAACCTGAAGAAGTAATGACAGGATTTATGGGTGCTGGTGGATGGTCAGACGGTAAATTAACTTACCATACATCTATAGGAGGCCATATGTCTAAATACTGTGGTGATGAAAAAGCTATGGAATTAATGGATCAAGTTATTGATAATTTTAGAAGATTCCATCCTAAACCTGAAGTAATTCAATGTTCTCATCCAGTAGAAGAACCGGATTTTATTAAGCCTTATTTTGGTTTACGATTATTCCCTGTATGGCATATAGGAACCGATTACCTACATGAAATTGGCAAGAATTGGTATACATATTTGACCGATAATGGAGTTAATTTTAGGTGGAAAGAAAAAGTAACCAATATTGATTTTGATAAACAAGAAGTTTACACAGATATTTCACAGTTTAATTATAGTAGACTTATTTTTGGTGTAGGTAAATCAGGAATTGATTTTGGAAAGCAATTAGCTGAAAAATATAATTTACCAACAGAACCAAAACCAGTACAAATAGGAGTTAGATTTGAAGCACCACAACATCATTTTCAAAAATTAATTGATATATCATATGATTTTAAATTATATAGAAAATTAGAAAATGTAAGTTTAAGATCATTTTGTACAAATAATAATGCTGCTTATGTTGCTGTAGAAGATACTTATGGTAATCATTCTTATAATGGTCATGCTAAAAAAGATGAAGCATATAGAAATGATATGACCAATTTTGGTATATTAATGGAAATTAGAGGTATCGATAAACCATTTGATTGGTCAAGAGAAGCAGTTAAAAAACTACAAGTAGGAGAAACAGGCACATATTATTCACCTAGTAATAGAATACCTTCAAAAACATCAGAAGGCAATTTAGTTAGATGTGTAGTAGTAGAAAATACAGAACCTTTATTTGATGCCTTAGGAGAACATGCTAACCATATAATAGATTTTATTAGAGATATGACAAAAGTATTCCCAACATTAAAAGATGATTGGGGTATTTACATGCCTGAAGTAAAATATTTATCACCTGAACCATTAGTAAATTACGAAAATTTAAGTCTTACTAGGTTTCCCAATGTTTATTTTGTAGGTGATGCATTATCAGCACGAGGTATTACAGTATCAGGAGCACAAGGTACTTATGTTGCTGAAAGTATATTAACAAAAAAAGAATATCCTGAATTTATAGAAACAGCAAATTTTTAAAATATGAAAGACTTTGATCATTTAGATGTAGAAGGTTTTAAAAGAACTAAAGGTAAGAAAAAATTTTTATCAAGAAAGTTATCTAGAATTGAAGATGATGGTTCAAAAACAACTGCATATACACTAGAAATTTATGGTAAAAACCAATTACATAATTGGGAAGGACCTGCTTTAATTAATAAGCAACAAAAAAAGAAAGAATATTATTTAAATGGTATTTTATATACTAGAGATGAATGGAAAGAGATAAAAAAAAGTGGAGAAGGTTTACCTTGGTATAAAAATCCAGCAATGAGAGGAACAAGACATTAATTATGAAAACACAAGAACTATTAGGTTTTACAGCAGGTAATTTTGATTTATTACATCCAGGATATATAAATTGTTTTAAAGAAGCAAAAAGACATTGTGATAAATTCATTATATTTTTGCAAATAGACCCTTCATTACATAGAAAAAGTAAATATAAACCAGTAATCCCTTTATATGATAGATATAAAGCATTAATGTCAATAAAATATATTGATGATGTATACACATATCAAACTGAAGAAGAATTATATGAACTAATCAAATTTTGGCAACCTGATGTTAGGATATTAGGTGAAGATTATATAGGAAAACCTTTTACTGGGCAAGATTTACCCCCTAAAATTGTTTATACAACTAGATCTCATGGGTGGTCTACTACTAAATTAAAAGATTTAATTACAAAACAAACAATAAAACAAAACCCAGATATAAAGAAAGAAATAAAAAAATGAAAATAGGTTTATGTGGAACAATGAGTGTAGGTAAAACTACATTAGTAAATGCTTTAAAAAATGAACCTGAATTTAAAAAATATACTTTTAGAACAGAACGAAGTAAATATTTAAATTCAATGGGTATACCATTAAATACAGATAGTACTTTAAAGGGACAATTAGTTTTTGCAGCTGAAAGAGCAGCTGAATTAATGCAAGAAAATATAATAACAGATAGAACTATTATTGATGTTATGGCTTTTTGTGAATTATCTAAATCAATGAGTAAAGCTGAAAAAGATCATATAAATGGTGTTTTATGGCATCTTATAAAAGAATATGATATTATATTTCATATAGATGATTTATCAGTACCTATGGAAGATAATGGAGTTAGGGAAACAAATAAAGACTATAGATTAGATATTCATCAAAAAATAACATCTATATTAGAAATGTATAGATATATGCCTGGTAAAGTAATAAAGATATCTGGCACTACAAAAGAACGTATAAATCAGATTAAAACGTCTCTTTTATATGTATAACATATAATATGGCTCAACAAAACATTAAACAAATAATAAAACAAGAGTACATCAAATGTGCTCAGGATCCTGTATATTTCATGAAAAAATATTGTTATATACAACATCCTACTAGGGGTCGTATACAATTTAATTTATATCCATTTCAAGAAGGTACTTTAAAATTACTCCAAAAAAATGATAGAAGTATAATTCTTAAATCAAGACAGTTAGGAATCTCAACCCTATCTGCAGGTATTTCTTTATGGATGATGATTTTTCAAAAAGATAAAGCAATACTTGTAGTTGCAACTAAACAAGATACTGCTAAAAATCTAGTAACAAAGGTAAAATTTATGTATGATAATTTACCTTCTTGGTTACAAATGGGTTTTGTTGAAAAAAATAAATTAGCTTTAAGGTTAAAAAATGGTTCTCAAATAAAAGCCGTATCAGCAGCAAGTGATGCTGGTAGATCAGAAGCAATTTCTTTACTAATCGTAGATGAAGCCGCTTTTATTGAAGAAAATAGAATAGAAGATATATGGGGTTCATCACAACAAACATTATCAACGGGAGGTAAAGCAATTGTCTTATCAACACCAAATGGTACAGGAAACTTTTTTCATAGAATGTGGGTTAAAGCACAAGAAGGTCAAAATGGGTTTGTTCCTATTAGATTGCCTTGGACTGTACATCCAGAAAGAGATGAAAAATGGAGAAGTCAGCAAGATGATGAATTAGGACCTAGAATGGCAGCACAAGAATGTGATTGTGATTTTACTACATCTGGTAACACAGTATTTGATCCTGAATTATTATCTTATTATGAAAAAACTTTTTTATGTGAACCTGTAGAAAAAAGAGGTATAGAAGGAGGACTACACATTTGGGAATATCCAGATTATTCAAGAAAATACATAATAGTAGCAGACGTAGCTAGAGGAGATTCTTTAGATTATTCTGCTTTTCATATTATTGATGTTGAAGAATGTAAACAAATAGGTGAATTTAAGGGCCAAATAGGTACAAAAGAATATGGTCATATGTTAGTTGCAATTGCCACTGAATATAATAATGCTTTATTAGTTGTAGAAAATGCAAACATAGGGTGGAATACTATACAAATAATAATTGATAAAGGTTATAATAATTTATATTATTCTCCTAAAGGAGAAGCAGCAACAAGTGCAGATGCTTTTTTAGCTAAAGGATATGATGTAACTGATACTTCTAAAATGGTTCCTGGGTTTACAATGTCGATGAAAACAAGACCTTTAACAATAGGAAAATTAGATGCTTACATGAGAGAAAAATCAATAATAATTCAAGGACAAAGAACTTTTGAAGAATTAAGAACTTTTATTTGGAAAAATGGAAGAGCAGAAGCACAAATAGGGTATAATGATGATTTAGTTATGTCTTTAGCTATAGCATGTTATGTTAGAGATACAGCACTAAAATTTGCACAACAAGGAATTGATTTAACAAACGCTACCTTAAAAAATTGGCAAACAAATTCTCCTACTATTTATATCGGAGGGACCACTAAAAAAGAAGCAGGTTGGACTCAAGATTTAGGAGATAAAGGACCACAAGATTTAACTTGGCTTCTTTAATATGTATTAAAAAACAACAAAATGGCAGATACTAGTTTATTTACAAGATTACAAAGACTTTTTTCAAGTGATGTTATTATCCGTAATGTAGGTGGAAAAAGACTTAAAGTAATGGATACAGGTAGGATCCAAAAATATGGAAATTTAGCTACCAATTCATTGTATGATAGATTTACACGTTTACATAGACCTGTAGGATCATCTTTACAATATAACCCTACACTTAATTATCAATCAATGCGACTGCAGCTTTATAGTGACTATGAAGCTATGGATCATGATCCTATTATAGCGGCTGCTCTTGATATTGTTTCAGATGAAACAACTTGTAGAAATGAATATGGACAAGTTTTAAATATTAATTCTAATGATGAAAATATTAGAAAAGTATTACATAATTTATTTTATGATGTTTTAAATATAGAATTTAATCTTTCTACATGGGTTAGGAATATGTGTAAGTATGGTGATTTTTATTTAAAATTAGAAGTATCAGAAAAATTTGGAGTATATAATGTTATTCCTTTATCAGTTTATGAAGTAGTAAGAGAAGAAGGAACCGATCCTGAAAATCCTTCTTATACTCGTTTTACAATGGACCCAAATGGTTTAGCTAGTGGTGCTACAAATACAATTAGAAGAGATCAATTCCAATTAGAAAACTACGAAGTAGCACATTTTAGACTACTTACAGATTCTAATTATCTTCCTTATGGTAGAGCTTATTTAGAACCTGCTCGTAAAGTATTTAAACAATTAATGTTAATGGAGGACGCTATGTTAATTCATAGAATTATGAGAGCACCAGAAAAAAGAACATTTTACATTAATGTAGGAGCTATACCACCAGAACAAGTAGAACAGTTTATGAAAGAAACTGTTAATAAAATGAAAAAAACACCATATATAGATCAAGCAACAGGTGATTATAATTTAAAATACAATATGCAAAATATTACTGAAGATTTTTATATCCCAGTAAGAGGTAATGATAATTCAACTCGTATTGAAACAACAAAAGGTTTAGAGTATGATGGTACAGGTGATGTTGAATACTTAAAAAATAAAATGATGGCTGCTTTAAAAATACCTAAACCATTTTTAGGATATGAAGAAGGAGTAGAAGGAAAATCAACACTAGCAGGTATGGATGTTCGTTTTGCAAGAACAGTAGAACGTGTACAAAGAATAATAGAATCAGAATTAACTAAAATTGCATTAGTACACCTTTATTCACAAGGATTTGATGATGAAGCTTTAGTTGATTTTTCTTTAGAATTAACTACACCATCAGTAATTTATGAACAAGAAAAAGTAGAATTATTTACAGCTAAAACTACAGTTGCTGGAGATATGATTGAAAAAGGATTATTTTCAAAAGATTGGGTTTATGAAAATGTATTTGGTTTATCTAATGATGAATATATTAAAGAAAAAGATCAACAAGTTATAGATGCAATGCATAGTTTTAGAATAGCTCAAATTGAAAATGAAGGAAATGACCCTACCGAATCAGGTTTATCTTATGGTACTCCTCATGATTTAGCTTCATTATATGGTAATAAAAGAGATAAAGCAGTTGGACCTGCTCAAGTACCTACAGGTTATGATGAAAAAGAACCAGGTAGACCTGTAGAAAAACCAAAAAATTATGGATCAGACAAAGGTAATTTTAGTAGAGATCCATTAGGTAAAAAAGATTTAACACCAGATAAACAAGAAAAACAATCAGATGGTAATAAAGTTTCTACTTTTGAAATTAAAAATATTAAACAATCTTTGCAAAAATTAAAAACAAAGAAAAAAATATTAAAAGAAGAAGAAGAAACTGGCCTTTTATCTGAAAAAAACATTAAGTCTTAAGAATAAACATATATTTATATCCAGATAAATTGCAATTTAAATGAAAGTGAAACACTCCAAGTATAAAAATACTGGAATATTGTTTGAGCTCTTAACGAGACAATTAACATCGGATACTATTTCCAATAGTACTCCTAAGGCTTTATCCATTATTAAAAAATATTTCAGCGGTAATTCTACTCTTTTACAAGAGTATAAAATTTATCATACTTTTATAAATAAAAAGTTTAAAAAGGAAAGTAACGCTACTTTATTAATTAATACATTAATAGAAGCACATAATAAATTAAATAAAAGTCAATTAAAAAAAGAAAAATATAATTTAATTAAAGAAATAAAAGATACTTATGATATTAATAATTTCTTTAAAGCTAAAATTTCTAACTATAAAATAATGGCATCTATTTTTAATTTATTAGAAAATAAAGATTCTTCTCCTTTATCTATGGTTAATTCTAAAGTAACATTATTAGAATACATCACAGAAACTAAACCAAAACAAAAAACAAACACAGTTTTAGAAAATTATAATAAACAAGATAAAGATACTAGATTACTTGCTTATAAAGTTTTACTTGAAAAGTTTAACAATAAATATAAAGGTTTAGGTGATAATCAAAAAACATTATTAAAAGAATATGTTAATAGTGTTACTAATAGTCCTGTTCTTAAAGTTTACATAAATGAGGAGATAAAAAATGTAAAAAAACAACTTTTATCATATTCTAAAAAAGTTGAAGATAAAGCAGTATCTGTTAAATTAAATGAAACAAAAAACATGATTAAAACATTAGATAAAAAATCATCTGTAAATGATGATAATGTTATTAATTTGTTAAATTATTATGAACTTGTAAATGAATTAAAAACAATCCATGGATAAAAAATTTAACATACACAACTGGCAAGCTAAACAAAGAAAAAAACTCTTTGAAAATATAGGTGAACACCATGCTGGTGAATATGAACCTGATTTTTTAAAACAAACTGTAAATACATTTTTAGATAAATTAAAGAAAAAAACAAACGAAGGACCTGATTATAAAACAGTAGAAAAAATAATGGAAAAACATTTTTCTGCTAAAAAAACAGATGAAGCAAGTATGATGGGAACAGGAACTTCTTTTCAAGCAGGATCAGGTATGGGTCATTTTGGAAAGAAAAAAGAAAAAAAATAAATAATATGCTTTTAACAGAATATAGACCCTTTCACGTAGATAAACAATTAATAGAAGCTTCTATTAAAAGAAATGAACCTTTAATAGTTTCAGGTAAACTTCAAGCAGCTAACCAAAAAAATCAAAATGAAAGAGTTTATCCAAAAGATATTTTAGCTAGAGAAATTAAAAAATATACAGAAGGTCCTATAAAAGAAAGAAGAGCACTAGGAGAATTAGATCATCCAGAATCATCTGTTATCAATTTACAAAATGTATCTCATAATGTATTAAAATGTTGGTGGGAAGGAGATGATGTTATGGGAGATGTTGAAATATTACCAACACCTGCAGGAAATATATTAAAAGCATTATTTGGGTCAGGTATAACAATAGGTATTAGTTCTCGAGGAATGGGTTCAGTATCGGATAATATATCTGAAGGCACAGTAGAAGTACAAGATGATTATGATTTACTATGTTTTGATTTTGTTAGTACTCCTTCAACACACGGTGCTTTTTTATTCCCAGAAGGTAAAGCTTTACAAGAAAGTAAAATACAATTACCTAAATACAAATATACAAATGTAAATAATATAATTAGAGATATTATCTGTGATAATACAGGTATGTGTAAATGTTAATACTATGAAAAAACCATTAAACGAAAGATTCCAACAATTAGCAGGTATTAAACCATTATCTGAATTAGAAGATTCCCCAACTGATAAGTTGCTAGCAATCAGTTTAACTGATGAAGAAAGAGACTATGCAGGTGATGTGCTTATGAAAATGCATAAACGATTAAACCCTACTCTTGATATAGAAAAATCAAAAGAAATATTAGATTTTACTATAGCAACACTACAAGAAATGTATTAATACTATGAAAGATCTAAAAAAAGAAGCAGCTAAATTAGGATATCTAAAAGAAGATTTTGAAGATAAAGAATTAGATGTAGTAGGAACTGACAATAGAGACACAAGTACTACTAGACTTAATTTAAGTAATGGTAGTTATATAGAAGTTAATCCTGTAGAATTAATGGGTGATGCTGTAGAAAATACAGATAATCCTGAAATTATAAAACAATTTAAAGAATTTGTATTAAATAATCTTTATTAAAGCTATGAACATTCAATTGTTCACAACTATAAAAACTTCCACAAAAGATGTGGCTCTTCCAAAATTAGTTTATACGTATACACAACAAAAAGGTTACATGAAAAAAACACACTCGATGAGAGATTAAAATATCAAAGCAAAAAGGTAGTTACGTCCAACTATCTTTGATTTCAATTAATTAAATATTAACTAAAAAACAAATTATGAAAAAATTATTTTTAAGCTTAGCTTTAGGACTGCTCTTCGCATTTGGAGTAAACGCACAAAATGCAAAAGGTAATTGGTATGTTGGAACAGGCGACATCGCGAATGTTGCGTGGACTGACTGGGCAGTAAGCCCATCAATCGGATACGCTGTAACTGATAACATCGTTTTAGGTGGTTCAGTTTCACATGTAGC
>VTLG01002728.1_pt1 | contig 19735 bp, 31 predicted proteins | sample 4694571 | NCBI WGS metagenome assembly VTLG01 (sample SAMN12604809, study PRJNA352737) | marine metagenome | biome: ENVO:00000447; feature: ENVO:00000209|ENVO:00000569|ENVO:01000036; material: ENVO:00002151; isolation source: viral sequences binned using virsorter ... | reverse complement strand
AGATGAACTAATAACAAGAAAAGCAGAACTATTATTAACTTTAGAAAAATGAAAAAGAAAACGCAAAACGAAATAGTGTTAGAACACTTACGTAAACACAAAACTATAACAAGTTGGGAAGCTATAATGGAATACGGAATAACAAGGCTAGCTACTAGAATATACCAACTTAAAGAAGAAGGCTATAATATACCTTCAGAACGTATAAACGTAACTACTAGACTAGGTAGAAACACAAACATAGCTAGGTACAGCTTAACAGAAACGCCTAGACAATTAAGCATACTAGACTAGTGGACTTAGGCTACATAAAGCTACACCGTAAAATTTTAGATAACGGAGTGTTTGCAGACGCAGAACTGTTAAAAGTTTTTATTTGGTGTATACTTAAAGCCAACACTACACCGAACGTAGTATACGGACGCAAAGTCGATATAGGGCAGTTTATAACAGGTCGTATAACAGCTGCAGAAGAATTAAGGTTAAAGCCTAGCACAGTATATAAAAGAATACAGGTACTACAAAAGCAAGGCTATATAAAGATAAGTAGTAATACTAAAAACAGTTTGATAACTGTAGTTAACTTTAAGTCTTACCAACTGCAAGGCACCACAAAAAAGCGCGACTTAGAAAAAGTACATAATAAATTTAGCGACGAAGTATATAAGTATAGTTACGATCTTGAAATGTCTAAAGAATTTATAGACTATTGGACAGAGCCTAACAGAAGTAAAACTAAATTGCGTTACGAATTAGAAAAAACATTTGATATAGGCAGACGCTTAAAGTCATGGCAAAAGCGACAAAAGCAGTACAATAAAACAGATAAGAAAAATATATTAGACACATGGCAGGAAGCTAAAAACATAATAAACAATGGCTAAAAAACTAGTAACAAAATGTACATTTGAATTAATGTTTGGTTATGTACCGCAAAAAAGAGAACTAAATAGGATGGACTACTATAATGATAGAAAGTTAAAAAGAAAAAAACAACAATATGACAAACAAAGAAGGGCAAATATGGTATCGCTATATTAACGACGAAGCAAAATTAAAGAACGAATGTGTAGACATAGTTAGTAAGTGCTATTTAATGTTAGGTCAAAAGCCTGACACACAGCAAGTAGTTATAATGTCTCAGCTATTATATGAAGACTTAGCAAACAGGTATAGCAGTATGACTATGCAGGAAGTTAGCTTTGCTTTTGAACAAGGTATAAGAAACAGCGAAAGCGGCGGCTTTGTGAATGTTAGAAGTATGAACACTTGGCTAAAAGAATATAAAAAAGAAGCACAGCTTAAAAGACAGCAAGGCTTATTAACTGATTATCAACGACATAACGAAAACATGAAGCTAATAAGTAGCACAATTAAAAAAGCAAAAAAATTAAAATGAACATATTAAAAAAAGCGGATCAGATTATAAATGACCGCAAAGAAGAAAAGGAAAGAATGTATGGACCATTTGAAGAAGGAATGGAAAGAGCTTGTGAAATAGCAAAAGCTATGACTGGAAAAGATTTATGTGCAGAAGATATTTATGCATGTTTAATTGCATTAAAACTATCTAGACATAGTTACAATTATAAAGAAGATAATTTATTAGATGCGGTTGCTTATTTAGGTTCTCTAAATAATTATATAAATAATAAAAAAAATAAGTAATGATATTTTCTACAGCCAATGATGCTTTTGTTTATTATTATAATAAAATAATAAAAGAAGGAATTAATTTCTCAAATACTAAAACTTTATTTAATGAAGGATTTACTATAAAAAATCCATTAAAAAATATAATATCTGATAAAAAAAGAAACTGGAAAAAAAACTATGCTGAAGCTGAATGGCAATGGTATATGTCAGGAGATTGCAATGTAGCTAAGCTCGGAGAGTTGTATGGCAAAGTACCTGAAATATGGAAACGTATGGCTGATTTCAATGGTAATGTTAATTCTAACTACGGTTGGCAATGGAAAAGACAAAACCAAATAGGTTATATTATTAGTATGCTAGAGAGAAATCCAGACACTAGGCAAGCTGCTATTAGTATATATGATTGTAAAGAATGGAGTAAATATAAAAACGATACTCCATGTACATACGCTGTACAGTTTACAGTTGTAGATAATAAGCTTAATATGTGTGTTGTAATGCGTTCTAATGATCTCTGGTATGGTTTCTGTAATGATCAATATCAATTTTCAAATCTACAAAAATTAGTTGCAGAGGGAGCCGGATATGAGATCGGTACTTACTACCATTTTGCACATAATCTACATTTATATAATAACAAATTAGAAAAATAATGGATAAATTTAATTTAATTAGAGATTGGGCAAAACAAAAAGGAATCTATGAAAAAGGAGATTCAAAAACACAAACATTAAAGCTCATTGAAGAAGCAGGAGAATTATCAAAAGCAATACTTAATGACGATCAAGATGAGGTTATTGATGCTATAGGAGATTGTGTAGTTGTTTTGACTAATTTAGCACATTTAAGAGGGATAACTATTGAACATTGTATCGATGAAGCTTATAATGTAATTGCTAAACGTACAGGTAAAATGATTAACGGAACATTTGTAAAAGATGCCTAAATCAACTATTAGCAAGCTTAAAGCTAAACTAGACAAATTATTTTCAGAATATATAAGGAAAAGAGATAGTGACCATAGAGGGATATGTAAATGTATTAGTTGTGGAAAAGAAGCTCCAGCATTTGGAGGATCTATCCACGCAGGTCATTTTATGAGTCGACGTCATATGGCTACAAGATACGATGAATATAATGTCAATAGTCAATGTGCTGGGTGTAATACATTTAGAGGAGGTGAGCAATATAGACAATCAATTGGGATTGATAACAAGTGGGGAAAAGGAACGTCTAAAGACTTAGAGCAAAGAGCTAACGTGGTTGTTAAATTGTCTAGGATAGATTATGAAGAAGCAATTAAAAACATCAAACAAAAGCTAAAAGACTTAGATAATAGTTAACAACTTTGTTAACAACTAGTTACTAATATATTAGGCTATTACATTTTTTTTACTATAATGCGATATGCTAACAAACGCGTTATGTAAAGAACTTAAAGGTATAGCTGAAAACTTTATACCTGCAGAACATTTAGACGACCTTACGCAAGAAGTATTTTTATACTTATTAGAAATGCCTAAAGGTAAGTTAGAGCAACTCATAGAGGATAAACAAATAAAGTATTATTTTATACGACTGTGTAAAAATAACTACTACAGCAAAACGTCTAAATATCATTACAAATATAGAAAGCCTTACGAACGCGAACTAATAGACGTTATAACAAACGGCAAATATTCTATAAAGAAAAAACACGATACGGCGGATTTATATTTTATAGAAGGCGAGGGCTATATAGAAGACAGCGAATTAGTTAACGACATACTAAGCGAAATGTATTGGTACGAACGCGAATTATTTAAGCTGTATGTATTAGGCGATAACGAGGGTAAGCGATATACTTACACTACTTTGTCTAACAAAACTAAAATTAGTAGAATGTCTATATATACTACATTAAAAGTAGTAAAAAACTATATAGCTAAACGCCTTAAAGAAATTAGGCAAAATGACATATAAAGAATTTGTAAAGTTTATAGAATATAATATACCCTGTATAGAGTTTTATAACGAAGAAGGAGAATTAGAGTATAGCGTAGATATTGCAGAATATTCATTTGAAGACATAGACGTAATATTAAGCAAAGAATACGAGCCGTACGGAATAGTTAAACTACAAAGACATGACAAAGAAAAAGCCGAACCTAATGATAAAAGCGTATAACCTGTTAAAGGCAAGTTATAAGCACGCTAAAAATGGTTTTGAAACGACAGACGCAGGAACTTACTACGACAGAGTACATAGTTGTAGTAGGTGCGACTATTTCGATCATAGCGACAATAGCTGTACTGTATGCGGTTGCCCTATTGCTGATAAGGCTTCATGGAGTAGCGAAACATGCCCTAAAAACAAATGGTAGTAACTAAAGAACAAAAGGCTAGAGCCTTAAAAGTATGGCAACATATAAAGACTAGTAAAGCAGATAGCCACGAAAGTAAGGCAGAAATGATTAGCTTACATAACGAAATATATAAAACAAATTATAAATTAACTAGCAACTGTGGCGCGTGTTTACGTAGCTGCTTTAATGGTATAAAACAAATAGTAGAAAATGAAGCACAGTAAATACTATTACGACTACACACGTAACGGACGTACAGAAGTACCTGAATACTATATAGGTAAGACACATAAGTACGAAGCATCTAAAATTATAGAAGACTTTCAAGCAGATAACTATAATATCGGCGTTGCTATTTGCTACTTGCTACGTTGTGGCAAAAAAGAAGGTAACCCTGTAGAACAAGAAATAAAAAAAGCTATTGACCATTTACATTTCGAACTAAACAGAATAAACGCAGACAAAGAAACAGAAGCTAACTTAGTATATGCAAATACAGACATTACAAATAAGTAATATAAAACCTAACAGTAATAACCCACGTATAGTTAATAAGGCAAAGTTTGAAAAGCTAAAGGAGTCTATAAAAGAACTACCTGAAATGCTACAACTAAGACCGCTAATACTAAACGAAGACAATGTTATACTAGGCGGTAATATGCGTTATAAAGCGTTAGTAGAATTAGGCTACACAGAAGTACCTGTAATACGTGCAGAAAGTTTAACAGAAAGGCAGGCGCAGGAGTTTTTAATAAAAGATAATCTAAGCTATGGCGACTGGGACTTTGATATATTAGCTAACGAGTGGGATAGTGTAGACTTAGACGACTGGGGTTTAGATGTATGGCAGAACGAAGACGATAAGATAGCTAACGAAAAAGAGCCTAAAGAAGTATGCGAATACTGCGGCAAATAATATACAAAATTACACACTATGCAAGATAGAACACTAAAAGGTAAAGTAGCTATGTTAGAAGCGTTAGAACAAACGCTAGGCGTAGTTACTACAGCTTGTAAAATGGTAGGTATAGAACGTAAGACACACTATAACTGGTTAGAAAAAGACGAAGACTATATGTTAGCTGTTAAGAGTATAGAAGACGTAGCTATAGATTTTGCAGAAAGTCAATTACATAAGCAGATAAAAAAAGGCAGCACGTCTGCTACAGTATTTTACTTAAAGACAAAAGGTAAAAAGCGCGGTTATGTAGAACGTCAAGAACACGAACTTAGCGGCGGTGCTAACCCTATTAACATAAAGATAGAAATTGACGACGACTAAGCTAACAAAGAAACAAGGGTTAGCGTTAAAGTATTTAAAAGATAACGTTACTACAGAAGTTTTATTCGGCGGTTCTGCAGGTGGTGGTAAGTCTTACTTAGGTAGCGTATGGCTAATATACTTATGTACTAAATACGAGGGTATACGTTGTCTTATGGGCAGGAGTAAACTAGACAGCTTAAAGAAGACTACACTTAATACATTCTTTGACGTGTGCAAACAGTTTAGCATAAAGGCAAACGAACACTATAACTATAACGCACAAAGTAATATAATACGTTTTACTAATGGTAGCGAAATAATATTAAAAGACTTGTTTCTGTACCCTTCAGATAAAAATTTCGACTCACTAGGATCGTTAGAAATTACTGCAGCATTTATAGACGAAGCTAACCAAGTAACAGAAAAAGCTAAACAAATAGTAAGCAGTAGAATACGTTATAAGTTAGACGAATATAACTTAACGCCTAAATTACTTATGACTTGTAACCCTGCTAAGAATTGGGTGTATAGCGACTTTTACAAGCCATACAAAGAAAGCAGAATACCTACACACAGAAAGTTTATACAAGCAATTGTAGACGATAACAAACATATATCTAAACACTACAAAGAACAATTACTAAAACTAGACGAAATAAGTAAGCAAAGGTTACTGTATGGTAATTGGGAATACGACGACAGCGAAGACAAACTAATAAACTATAACGCTATACTGTCTGCTTTTGAGTTAGACAATACACCTACAGGCGAAAAGTTTATAAGCGCAGATATAGCGCGATACGGTAAAGACAAAACTTGTATTATATATTGGAATGGTTTACGTGCAGAACAATTTACAGTAATAGAAAAGAATAGCGTAACAGAAGCAGCCGAAGCTATACGTAAGCTACAGCAAACATACAGCGTACCGCTAAGTAACATTATAGTAGACGACGACGGAGTAGGTGGGGGTGTACGCGATATATTACGCTGTAAAGCGTTTGTAAACAATTCTAAGGCACTTAAAGGCGAAAACTATATAAACTTAAAGACACAATGTTACTACGCTCTTAGCGACGCTGTAAATAAGTCTAAGATATATATAAGCACTAATAACATAACATATAAAAATTACATAGTACAGGAATTAGAACAAGTTAGGCGTAAGAACTTCGACAAAGATACGAAGCTACAGCTAATAAGTAAAGACGCAGTTAAAAGCGCTATAGGGCGTTCGCCTGACTTTAGCGACGCTTTAGCTATGCGTATGTATTACGAATTAAAACCGCAGGGTAAGTATTATATACAATAGAAAACGACAGCCGTTAAGCTGCCGTCTACCAAAACAATGAAAAGTCAAAAAGCTATTATAGCTATAAAGAAATGCAAGTATAACGAAAATTAAGTTTTTATATTTTATATTATGGAGTTAGTTATAAACAACGATAAATACTATATACCTAACAAGTGGAATGAAGTAGCTTTAGGCTGTTACATGGAGTTTGTAAAGCACTACGACGAAGAAGCAGAAGAAGTACAAAAGCAAACTGTGCTACTGTCTGCGTTTACAGGTGCGCCTATAGATATGTTAGGCAGCATAAAAAAGAAAGTATTAGATAAAGCAGTAGAACGATTAAACGGCTTATTTAGTGAGCCTGCTAATAAAGACCTAAACCTGATAGTAAACATAGACGGTGTAGACTACGGCTTTCATCCTAACTTAGCAGACTTAAAATTAAAAGAGTTTGTAGACTTAGATAACAAACTAGAAAAAGGTTGGGAAACTATGGACGCTGTAATGTCTATACTGTACAGACCTGTAGTAGAACAAAAAAAAGATAAATATAAAATAGAAGAATACGACTTTATAAGTGCTAACAAAAGGGCAGAAATATTTAAGAAGCAAATGTCTGTAGATACGGTAAACGGTGCAGCCGCTTTTTTTTTGAATATAGGAATCGACTACATAGCGATTACGAAGGCTTATTCAAAAACAATGCCGCAGAGGACAGCACGCCGCAAGGCTATAAAACAGACGAAGAAGTCTTTAACGAAAACTACGGATGGTATCAAATAATATATAACCTAGCGCAAGGCGATATATTAAAGTACGACCTAGTTTTAGAAAGGACAGTAGACGAAGTATTTAACTATATAATGTATACAACTGATTTAGCACACATACAAAACAAACAGAAATAATGGCAATATATCAAGGCTTTAACATAAAAAACATAACGCTTGAAAACTTATACAAAAAGATTAGCAGCGTATTGTCAGGCAACGTATTTGTTACTACAGTAACTAAAGGCGACATATTCGAAGTAGACTTAACAGAAGTAGATTACCCTTTAGCACATTTTGGTATAACAAGTGCTAACTACGATACTAACACATTACAGTATGTATTCCAAGTTATTGTAATGGATTTAGTACACAAAGACGAAAGCGACGAAGAAAACGTATTAGGCGACTGCTTACAAGTTATAGGCGATTTAATAAGCCAACTTAAATACGAGGACGACGACGACTACGGCGACTTTATAAACGACGTAAGGTTATTAGACAGCGTAAGCTGCGAGCCTTTTACAGAACGTTTTGATAACGAGGTAAGCGGATTTACAGCTACAATAACCATAGAAGTAGACTTTAATTTTTCTGCTTGTACAGGCGATATATAAATAGTTGATATATAAATAAATATAAAAAAAGCGTAACAGCAAAGTAACACAAACAATAGATATATATATAATATAAATAGTAATATAATAGATAGTATAATATAATATAAAGTATAATAGAAAATGGCTACTACAGTAACAACACAAACACTAACAGTTAACATAGGCGAAAGCATTACTATAAACGGTACTACTTACGACCAAACAGTAACAAAATCAATAGCAGGAATAGGCAACGTATCTAAAAGAATACATACAATACCTGCAGCTTCTACTACAACACTAGCAACGTTTGCAAGCGCAGGAACAGGCGCTAACTTTGACGTAGAAGACTTAAAGTATATGCGTCTAACAAACTTAGACGATACAGAAAACTTAATACTAACTTTAGCTTTTAACGCTACTTCGGCTGCAGTAGAACTAAAAGCAGGTTGTAGTATTACCTTGTTTTCTCCTAATGGATTAGGCGCAGGTAGTAGCGCAGCTATAACATCACAGGACGATATAGAAAGCTTATTTGTACGCAATAATCATGGCGGCAATACTGTAGATTTAGAAGTGTTTATAGCTACGGTATAGTGAAAGCAAAAAACGTAGAAAAAGTATTTGACACTTTTGGTAAGAAAGTAGTAAACAGAGCAAAGTCTATATTGTCTTCTAAAAGTGTTAGCGGTAACTTAGCAGACAGTCTAGGCTACCAACTTAAAGTATACGATAGTGGCGCTTTAGAATTACAATTCTTAGGCGCAGGATATGCAAGGATAGTAGACGAAGGTGTAAGAGGTTCTAAGAGTAGCGCTAAAGCACCTAAAAGTCCTTTCAAATACACAAACAAACAGCCGCCTAGTAACGTTATAGACAAATGGGTAGTACGTAAAGGACTAAGCGCAGCACGCGACGAACAAGGTAGGTTTATACCGCGTAAAAGTTTAGTCTTTGCAATAGCAAGAAATATAAAGTTATTCGGTATAGAGCCTACTAACTTTTTTAGCGACGCACTAAACGAAGAAATAAAAAACCTACCTAAAAATATAGCTAGAGCCTATGCAAAGGATGCTAGCAAATTTATAGCAACAGTAACACAAAACATGTAACATGCCTTCAGTATTACAATTTCCAACAAAAAGATTACAGCCTGCTTATAGTCGTTTAATGTTTGTTTTAGGCGAAAATCAAAATACTATAGCAAACGCTTTTTACTATAGATATGTAGTTAAATGTGAGATACGCGAGTATTTCCCTGACGACGGAAATATAGGTCAAGAAGACCACGAAATAACATTTAAAATAGCGCCTAACAAAGAAAAAAGGGGTGTAGTAGATTTGTCTAACGTTGTTAAAGATTACGTTACTACAGACATACAAAGTTTTACAAATAATTACGCTATACACAAAACACAAAACTTAGTTGGCAATTTAAGGACAGTTATAAGAGTTAAACTATATATAGGTTCAGAAAGTACTAGTAGTGCTTTAGGCGCAGTTACTAGCAGTATAGCTAGTTATGCTGCTTACGAATACTTAATATTTAACGGCTGCCAACAAGATAAAGACGGTTTAGAATTTAACTTAGATAAGTATTTGTTAACGACAGGTGTAAGCACAGGAGAAAACAACTTTTTAACTTGTTTTGACCACACAGTAGAACGCAAGGTAAGGCTAACAGACTATGGTACTGTAGCATTTATTAACGGTATTTTAGGTCATTACGACGGTAGTACTACTATATTAAACATAGGCGGTATATTTGTTAAGTTTTACGATTCAAGTGGCACAATTATAACAGGCGACGGCGGCGCGGCTACGACACTAGATATAGAAAACAACGACAATCAAGTAGTTAACCAACAAATTAAAGGCTTATTGTTTGCAGGTGTAGCACCTAAAAACCTAACAGACGCAGGGTACACTATACCTGATAACACAGATTACTACGAGGTATACGCTTATCAAGAAAACATAGGCGGTAACCCTGCAAATAGTCAAACATACAAATATAAAATAGTAGGCGAAGATTGTAAAGGACATGAAACAATACGTTTAGCTTTTCTTAATAGGGTAGGCGCTTACGATTACTACAACTTTAACAAACGTAGCACGCGTGTAACAAATATAGACAGCGAAATGTTTACTAAGAATACAGGAAGTTGGCAAAAAGACACATTTAGCTACGAAACATACGAACACAAAAACACTACGCTAAACGTGCAAGCTGTAGAAACTATAGAGTGTAACACAGAATACATAACAGAACTAGAAGCAGAAGGCTTAGAAGAATTGTTTACTAGTCCGCGTGTTCTTATGTACGACGACGAAGCAAAATGGCAGCCTGTTAACATAACAGAAAAAAGCTACACTAAACAACGTAACGTAAGCGATAAGCTTATACAGTATATTGTAAGTGTAGAAAAATCAGTAGCAAAACGTATACAGACGAACTAATGATTAGACTACAAGCAGTAAACCAAGTAACAGGAGTAGAAACAGAAATAGATTTATTCGGCGACGAAACTATATCTATAACGCTTACTGTAGACGATTTAAAAGATTTTGGTAATAAAAATGCTTCATTTACTAAGGACTTCGATTTACCTGCTACAAAAAACAATAATAAGTTTTTCGAACAAGTATATAACCTAGACGTAGACAGTAGCTATAATCCTAGAGCAAAAACCGAAGCTGTAATATCAGACGACGGTGTAGAAATTTTTAGCGGCTCTATGTATCTTAACGAAGTGTTAGAAAAAAACGGTTTAATAGTTTATAGAGTTAATGTATATTCAGAAGTAGTAAACTTTATAGACGCTTTAGGCGAAGCTACGCTATCAGACTTAGACTATACAGACTTAGCGCACACTTACAATGCAGCTAATGTAGCTAACAGTTGGGGCGACCAAGGTATACAGTTAAGTGCAGGCGGTTTTACAGATAATGTATTTTACCCTTTAATAGACACAGGTAACATAGAATATAATACGGTAGGCGGTTTAAACCTTAGTTATCATTCTTCGTTAAACTATATACCTTTTGTTAAGCTATATTATATACTACAAAAAATGTTTGACTTTGCAGGCTTTACCTGTGAAAGCAACTTTTTTGACACTACGTATTTTAAGTCTATATATACAGATACAAATACAAACAGCCAAACAAACGACTACACATACGACACTATAGAAGTAAGGTTAGTAGGTAGCGGTTTTGGTTTTGCTACACAGGATATAGACGGCGATACTACAGTAGATTTTGACCAAGAATTTGACGACGCAAACGGTTTATATAATTTAAGCACAAATACCTATACTGCTCCTGCAGATAATGTAGAAGTATATATAGAAGGTACAATAGCTTTTGAGGGTAAAAACGGCGATAGTATAGAAGTTTTTGCAGAAGTTACTATAGGTAGCTCTACTAATAACATAACTTTAGGTTTTGGTATAGTAAATAACAATGCTTATACTACAGGTCAATTAGCTGCAGACGACGTTATAACAGATAAGGCAAATTTTGGCGATACTATACAGTTAGAAAATTCAGGCGACACCATAATAATAAAGGTTAAGACTTTAGAAGACACAGACGGTACAGACGATTTTCCTAGAATTACAGATAATGGTCAAACTATTAACTTTGTGCCTGAACCTGACGTAGTTTTATCAAATTATGACACTTACTGTTTTTTCGGTACTATAAGTAACGATATTAGTATAGACGAAAAAATGAAGCTATTCCGACAGGACACAAAGCTAGCAGACGTTTTTAAAGATATTACAAAGTTATTTAATTTAATCGTAGAGCCTATTAACAATAGGCGTATAAAAGTAGAGCCTTACAACGATTTTAACGACGGCGGTGTAATTAGGTATTGGGAACAAAAGTTAGACAGAAGCGAAATTAAACAAGAGTTTTACCCTATACCTAGTAAAATTACCTTTGCCTACAATAATGACGAAGACGACTACTTTATAAATCTTTACGAAACTTTTTTTAATATATCGTCTTTAGGTGGTATGGAAATATACCCTAACACTACACAAATAGAAGAAGAAGAAATAAAATTAGAAGTTTTTAGCTATACAGCTTATAGCGGTTATTTTCCTGTTATATATACAGAAGAAGACTTACAGCGCATACCATTTGAAAACAAGCCTAGATTAATACATAAAATAGGCGCGGAGCAAGCTGCGTCGACAGAAGACGCTATAAACGTAGTTACTACAAATTCTTACGGTTATGCTACAGACAATATACAATACAACGACAATATGCAAAGTATAGCTTTTTCTCCTATTTATGGTAATACGTCTTTGTACCAAACCTTTTGGCACGATTATATACAGGACAGGTATACAGAAGACGGCTTAATATTACAAGTTAGGATAAAATTAACTGCAGGAGATATAGCAAACTTTTCATTTGCAGACTTAATTATAATAGATAATCAAACGTACAGAGTAAATAAGATTAGCTATCAAGCAGGTAGTAGTGAATTAGCAAAAGTAGAATTGCTTAAAGTATTTATTAACAAGGGAGGCGCATTTGGCGCGCAAGCGTTTAACTAATGAGTATAACTAATATAAAAAAAATAGACAAAGTAGCTGCTACAGGTAAAGTAACTTTTACAGATGGCACTACAACTAGCGACGGTACTAAAGCAGACTGCGACTTCTATGGCGGTGCGTTTAGAAATAATAAGTGTTTTTTGCCTACAGGTAATAAAATAGGTTTGTTAAATCAAGCAGCAAGTAACAAGCGTATAAGCGATACTACTACAAATAGTATTAATAGCCATAACACTAACGTACAAGGTAAAGGACACAGGCTTAACCAAATTATAGACAGTACGATAGTAGGTAACAAAGCAGACACTAATTTATCTAACGCTTTTGTTATAGGTGGCGGTAAAACTTTAGGGCGCAATCAATACAGCACGCTGTTTTATCAAGCACAAATAGCTACTAGCTCAGATTTAACTGAAATTTTTTTAGGTGGCGTTACAAATAGACGTTTTGAAATAGACGAAAGCTATAACAGGATAGCGTTAGCAGTAGACGTACACGCTACATGTAGGGCAATATCTTCTACTACTACTACTACAGGATATATACACGCTAAAGGTTTATTTCAAAGCACCGCAGGTGTATTAGCGTCTGCAGCTACCGCAGAAGTAGTAACAGACTTTAACTTAATACCTGCAGCTTCTTTAAGCTTAGACGCGGTAAGCGGCACGCCTGACCACATAAGGGTAAGGGTTGCTAACCCTAATAGAACAGGGACTTTTGATTGGTCGGTAATTATTCACGTTTACGAAATAAGAACAAATGTATAAAAATTTTAAGATACAAGCAGACGTAATAGCTTTAAGCTTTGCAGCTTTTAAGGACGTATTACCTGCTATAACAAAATACACAAAGGTAAAAACAAAACATAACGACGTTATACTAGGCAAATGGCAAAAGAAGAAGTAATAATTAATATTAAGGCTAATTCGAACGAAGCGAATAAAAGCCTAGAGAAAGTAAAACAGAACACAGCCGAAATAAAAAACGAAGCTAAAGACGCAGCTTCACAATTTAGCGTTATGGGCGTAAGTCTTAACGGTGTAAAAGCAGCGTTTAGTAAAATTACAGGCGTTAGTAAGCTTATGTTTGGCAGCATAAAGGCAGGTATAGCAAGTACAGGTATAGGTTTACTAGTAATAGCTATAGGCTCTTTAGTTTCACACTTTACAAATACTAAAAAAGGCGCAGAGCAACTAGAAGTAGCCATGAAAAGTATAGGCGCTGCGTTTAGTGTTATAACAGATAGAGCAAGTAAACTAGGTGGCGCAATAGTAAAGCTTTTCAAAGGCGACGTTAAAGGCGCTTTAGAAGACGCTAAAGGCGCAGTAACAGGCTTTGGCGACGAAGTACGTAAAGAGGTTAAGCAAATGAGCGAATTAGCTAAAGCTGCTATAGCCTTACGCGACAGTAACCGAGAATTAAACGTAGAAACAGCGCGCAGACGTTCTGAAATAGAAGCTTTGAAATTAGTAGCAGAAGACGTTACAAAATCAGAAAACGAAAGGCTAAAGGCTGCTAAAGCTGCTATGGCTATAGAAACTGAATTATTATCTAAACGTGTAGCTAACGCAGAAGAAGCTGTAAGGTTACAAAAAGAAAACATGGACTTAGGCGAAAACGTAGCCGAAGACTTAGATAACTTAGCACAGTTAGAAATAGACTTATTCAACATACGCGCAGAAAGTACAACTAAACAGATAGAACTAAACAACAAAATAAACGCTATAGAAAAAGAAGCTTTTGCACGTAAACAAGAAGAAAGGGAGTTAGAAGCAGAACAACGCGAAGCAGACTTTGCAGCCGCAGAAGCATTTAACGAAGAAATGTTTAGGTTAGAAGAAGAACGCGTTAAAAAAGAAAAAGACTTAAAACTAAAACAAGATAAACTAGACGAAGAATTAAGGCTAAAAGAAATAGAAAGAAACAAAGCAGTACAAGCTAGTAAAATGCAAGTAGCAGGCGAAGCTTTTGGCGCTATAGCTGACATATACGGACGCGAAAGCATGGCAGGTAAAGGCGCTGCAGTAGCACAGGCTACTATAAACACATACCAAGCAGCAACTAACGCTTTAGCTATGACACCTGCGCCGCCGCCTTTTCCTATGATAGCTGCAGGGGTTGCTGTAGCTGCAGGTTTAGCTAACGTAAACAAAATACTAAACACAGATACTAACGTAAAATTTGCTGCAGGTGGTGTTGTAGGTGGTGGCGGTACAGGCACTAGCGATAGTGTACGCGCTAGGTTATCGCGTGGCGAGAGTGTAGTAAACGCAAGGTCTACTAGAATGTTTAAGCCTTTATTATCTGCTATTAATGAAGCAGGCGGTGGTCGTAGATTTGCAGACGGCGGTATAGTAGGCGGCGATACAGGCGGAATGAGTACAGGAACGGTTAAAGCTTTTGTAGTAGCCGACGACGTAACTAAAACACAGAATAGGTTATCGAAAATTAGAAGAAAATCAACATTATAAAATATAAAATTATGCCTTGTAAAAAATGCGAAAACAATAAATACAGATTTGGTAACGGTAACTGTAAGTATAATACGTTAGCGGAATGTGAAGCAGCACACCAAACATACGATATAGTAGAATTAGTTATAGACGAAACTAACGAAGCAATAGCTATAGACGCTATAAGCCTTGTAACTAGTCCTGCAATAGAAACGCCGTTTGTTCACTTTAACGACGATAAAAACAAGCTAACACTAGCTAAGATAGACGAAGACAAACGTATGTTAGTTAGTCCTGCGCTTATACCCTACAAACAAATATATAGATATAACGCAGACACAGATAAACACTACTACGTATACTTTACTGCAGACACAGTACGTAAAGCTGCAGAAGCTTTTATAAAACACCATAACACTAATAACGCTACTATACAGCACGAATACAAAGTAACAGGCGTAAGCGTTATAGAAACATGGATAAGCGAAGACAGCAAAAAAGATAAAAGCAATATGTACGGCTACGAATTGCCTAAAGGAACGTGGTTTGTTTCTATGCGTATAGATAACGACGAAGTATGGGAACAAATAAAAGACGGCACACTAAAAGGTTTATCTATAGAAGGCTACTTTGTAGACCGCGTTACCCAAATGGCTAAAGTAGGTAGTATGGTAGCTGACGGTATGGACTTACCTCTATTTGATAACGAAGAAGAAGCGCTAGCAGTAGCTAAAGAAATGGGTTGCGAAGGCGTACACGAACACACCTTAGACGGTAATACTGTATATATGCCATGTGCAGACCATGATATAATAACTGCACTTAAACAAATATTCAAAAAAAAAAAGAAAAAGCGTAAAAGGTATTACGACAGCTACACAAACTACCCTAAAGGCGCAAGCAATAACGCTAAAAGAGCAATAAGAGAAAACGAAAAGCGTAATAATAAGTGCGCTACGCAGACAGGTAAGGTAAGGGCGCAGGATTTAGCTAATAGACGACCTGTAAGCTACGACGTAGTAAAACGTATTTACAGTTATTTGTCAAGGGCAAAGACATACGACACAGGCGACTATAACGACTGCGGTACAATATCGTATAACCTATGGGGTGGCGACGTTATGTTACGTTGGGCAGAACGAATTGTAGAAGCTGAAAATAAAACAAACTAATCACGTTTATATATTATTGTATAATTTAATATAACTTTTTTAAAAACATGGACTTAAAAGAACGCATTAAGATTGCTTTAGGTTTAGAAGAAGAAGTTAAGGAAGTTACCTTAGCCTTTGAAGCTAAACTAGTAGACGGCACTATAATTGTGTCAGAAGCTGACGAATTAGCCGTAGGCGCAGTATTGAACATACTGTCGGAAGACGGCGAACAAACGCCGCTACCTGAAGGTACTTACGAATTAGAAGACGGCGCTAAATTTACTGTAGACGCAGAAGGTTTAGTAACTGAAGTAGCAGAAGCTGAAGCTGAAGAAGAAGAAGTAGAAGCTACAGAAGAAGAATTATCTGCAGAAGAAACTACAGAAGAAACTACAGAAGAAATTACTAAAGAAGAAACTACAGAAGCGGAATTATTCGCAGAAGTAGGCGCTGTAGTAAAAGAATTACTTGAAGAAGTACGCAAAGATATTGCGAGATTAAGCGGCGAACTAGACGAATTACGCGGCGAAAACTTAGCAAAAGACGAAAGTATCGCAGAACTTCAAGAAGAAAACACTAATTTATCTGCACAGGTTAAAGAGTTAAACGAGCAACCTGCAGAAAAAGCTGTTAAACTTTCTAAGTTTGCAGAAAAGAAAAAGGTAGAACTTAGCACAGAAGAATACGCTAAACTATCACCACAACAGAAATACTTATATAACTTTAATAAATAATAAAAAATGGCTTTAACTATTACATCTTCGTCGTATGCAGGCGAACACGCAGGACTATACGTATCTGCGGCACTAAAACAAGCGGCTTCTTTAGAGTACATGACTGTTAGAGAAAACGTAAACTACAAAGAAGTAGTAAATAAGGTAGCAGGTGCTAACTTAGTAAAAGACGCTTCTTGCGACTTTACAGAAAATTCAGCAACTTTGACACTTACTGAAAGTGTTTTATTTGTTGAGCCTTTCCAAATCAACATTGACGTATGTAAATCTACAATGATTTCTGATTGGTCTTATAACCAAATGGATGACTTTACAGCGTACGCAGTATCTTACTTAGCTTCTTCTATCGCTGACAGCGTAGAACACAATATCTGGCAAGGTACTACAGGTACTTCTGGGCAATTTGACAGCGTATCCGAAACAGGTATGACTACTGCTGCTGCTTCTGCTGCGTTTACTTCTGCTAACATCATAGCTAACTTACAAACTTTAGCTGCTGCTATTCCTTCTTCGGTTTACGGTGCTGACGATTTGTATATCTACATGAATAAGAAGACTTACAGATTTTACATTTCTGCTATTTCTGCTTTATCTGCTTTCCCTTTTAACCACATGGGGCAATATACTCCTGAGTTTGAAGGCATCAAAATTGCAGTTGCGCCAGGTATGGCAGACAACGTAATGTATGCAGGACAAAAATCTAACTTCTTCTTCGGTACTTCTTTGTCTTCTGACTTAACAGAGGTTAAGGTATTGGATATGAGCGAGTTAGACGGAAGTAATAATGTTAGAATGATTGCTCGTTATACGGCAGGTTGCCAAGTAGGAGTAGCTTCTGACTTTGTTTATATGTCGTAATATTAACTAGCGTAACGGTGGGTAGCTTCGGCTACCTGCTTTAACGCCTTAAAACTTTTTTTAACATGGCATGCGAAATTACTAAAGGTAGGTCGTTAGGTTGTAAAAGTCAAGCAGGCGGTATTAAAGCGGTGTACTTTGCACAGCTTGAAGACTTAACGCTAACTAATATAGAAGCAGGCGCAATTTCAGATTTGGAATTTGCAGGCGGAGCAACTACGGCTTTGAGAAAATATGTACTACCAAGAGGTACAGGTAGCTTTACAGAAACTATAACAGGTAGTGCTGAAAACGGCACTTTCTTTTACGAGCCTTCTGTAACTATTATGTTACACTCTTTGACTAGTGCAGACCAAAACGAAATTAAATTATTAGCACAGAATAGACTAGTAGTATTTGTAGAACTAAACCAACGTGTAGCTACAGGCGGACATAACGTAATATTATGTGTAGGTGGCGAAAACGGTTTGGAATTAACTACAGGTACGGCTGCTAGTGGTGCAGCATTTGGAGATATGAACGGATACACCCTTACCTTTAGCGGTATGGAGCGTTTCCCTGCTAGCGTTGTAGCTGACTACACTTCTTCACCATTTGATAACACAGCGTTTAACGGTGGCTCATCAATTACTATAGACGTAGACTAATAATTATCTACATATTTTTAGATTAAAAGCGGCTTTTTGTCGCTTTTTTTCTTATAAAAAGTAAATAAACAGAAGGTATTTATATTTTATAGTATGCAAAGGATAAAACGCGGCTCTAGTCCTGCTACTAATTTTATTTATTTTACGTTAAAAGACGATAGAACAAGGGACGAAAGCCAAACGACGTATATATTTATTAAGCTAACAAACGATTTTACAAAGTCGTCTGCTTACTACTACCCTAATAGCGTGGTACATACAGCTAGGCATACTAAAATACGTTTAATAGAAACGACAGACGTAGTATTAGAGCCTGCAGGGTTTTGGACTATAACTATTTACGAAGCGCTTAGTGCAAGCTTATCTAACGACGATACTTTAACAGAAAGCGATATAGTACATAAAGGCAAAATACATTTAACAGACACAGGTTTAACAGAAGTTAGTTATACAGAATACACGCCGCCAACAAACAATACAAATACAACAAACAGTAATACAGTATATTTAAACATTTAATAAAATGAGTTATAAAAATCAAGTAGACCTACTTAACGAACAACTAGGTAAAAAAGGGCAAAACGTTTGCTTTACAACTGCAGCACAAACAGAAGACTTTTACGCTGTACACTTTGTAACAGAAAGCGTAATAGCTTCTATTACAATAGCTAACGGTACAGGAGAAAGCGCGTTACATACTACTATACCTGCAGGTACAGTAATTTTTGCAAATATAACAGCTATAACACTTACTAGCGGCGTAGCTATTGGTTACCATAATTAAGATATGAAACTAGGATTAGGCTTAGGTATAAATCAAAGGGCAGAAAACCTAGAAAGTTTTGCGACTTTTACAGATAACTTCCGTTTACACTTTGACGGTACAAACGACAGCGCAACTGTTACAAATGACGTATTTAAGACATTTACAGGCGGCGGCTTTAGTGTATCTTATTGGTTACAACAAGACGCTATCGGTACAGGTAATTCGCATTTTCATTGGAATATATATCCTGCTTCAGGTACAGCTATGCGTATTTTTATGGCTACTGACGGTGCTGCTACACATGACGGTAAATATAAATTTCAGATAACCGACGCTAACGGTGGCTCTGAAATATTAAGAACAAATAGCGCTGTAGAAAGTACAGACTTAAAACATATAGTAGTAACTGCGCAGAATGACGATAAGTTAAGACTATTTATAAACGGCGCAGAAGTAACCGCAGTAGGTGGCACAGGTGTAACAGGTTTAGATAGCGACGATTTAGACGACATGACTACAACTGTTTTAGAATTAGGGCAAAACGGTAACGACAGCGCTTTTTTAGACGGTAAAATAAACGATTGGGCGTTCTTTAATAAAAGACTAGACGCGGCT
>VTLG01017335.1_pt1 | contig 19739 bp, 20 predicted proteins | sample 4694571 | NCBI WGS metagenome assembly VTLG01 (sample SAMN12604809, study PRJNA352737) | marine metagenome | biome: ENVO:00000447; feature: ENVO:00000209|ENVO:00000569|ENVO:01000036; material: ENVO:00002151; isolation source: viral sequences binned using virsorter ... | reverse complement strand
TAGGATACCAGTAACACTACTTGTACCTGTTTGTGCAAGTGCACCGTTAATAGTTAGCTGACCGGTAACTGCAACGTTACCATTTGCATTTGTAGGACCTTGAAGTACAATATTACCAGTTCCATTTGGATCAACTGTAATATCGCCATTTGTATCTGTACTTGAAAGCGTATTTCCATTCATAGTCAGATTATCGACATTCCATACATCAATTTTCTGATTTGAATCCAAAATAACAGCAGAAGAAGCTGTGTTAGTACCATGAACATGGTCCAACATAGAGGTAAAATATTTACCACCAATAACTTCAATATTGGCTGCAGCGCCTGCTGTTTCTGTACCAGTACCTATATAAAGTCGGTCACCCCCGTTTGCTTGCGATCCATTTTGGAATGAATACGCAAATTCACCAGTAGCTACAGCAGAGGGTGCGCCGGAGGTACCGGAGTTTTTAATCTTAATAATAGTAGCCATTAGTAATTTCCTCCAATAATTTTGGTTGTGGCTTTATCCATCTCATTTTTTACTAGGAATTGTTGACTTGCAGAGTCGTAAAGTAAAACGGCTCCATCCGTAAGACCCGTTGGGTTTACGTCAGTCAAATCAAGTAGACTTTGACGAGGGGCAATAGCAACTGTTTTGGCTCTAAGATTTGTTCCTGAACTTACAACAGCTTTTATATTAGTAGCTGGCATTTATCTCTCCTAGTAAGTAACGCCTGGATTAACTTCAAGTTGGCCCTCAACCACTCTTGAAACCGCACCACCCGATGAAGTAATTTCTATATCATATACATATCGTCCAGCTTTCATTGCAGTTGTAGTAGCAGAGTCTAGCTGAATTTTAATCTCACCAGATGATGGATCGGGAATCGATGTTGTAAAATCTATTTTTGTTGATGATTTATAAGTTCTTCTTACCATACCAGCAGCTGTGTATCCTGTAAGATTAACAGTAGCTCCGGTGGTATCTTCAAGGGTTACAAACGATGAAAAGTCTGTCCCTTGGTCCACTACTAAGTTTGCATAAATAGCCATTTACAATTCCCGTGAAATGATATATAATATTACTGAGTTATTTATATAGATTAAGAATTAGAAATGTTAGAGACTTTACATAAAGGTTCAAAGGCTTATTACATAGATGATCAAGGGCGAGATCATCTAATTCCTATCTTTTCTATTGGCAAACATATTGCTGAAGAGCGGCATGTTGTCAAAGTTGAAGGGTTGGAAGATTGCTTTGAAGATGTTGCGAAAAAACTCGGTATAAAGGATAATCACAGCATTCATTGTTATGTTTCGCCTCCGTTTGGTATATCATTTCCTGAACATTCAGATCCTATAGATGTATTTATATATGTTATGCAAGGGACTAAAACTATGATGATTGAAGAAGAAGTTTTTATTATTGAAGAAGGACATCACATTTTCATTCCAGCTGGTACACCACACCGAGCTACGAATGTTGAACCATCAATTATGTTATCAATTGGAATAGAATGATAAAAGACGATACGTTGATTTACGTCAAAACGACGGAAACATGTAACCTAAATTGTGATCATTGTTTTACAAGCGGAATAAATGGAGCTAAAATTTATTTTAATCCAGAAGCTGTAGCTAAATGGTGTAATGAATTAAAAGAGCTTAGACCACAAATGAACACACACTTTGAATATCACGGTGGAGAACCATTTCTCGCACCCGTAGAAGACTTGTGGAAATTTTACGAATTGACACAAGAAAAATGGAATGGTTCAGCAACTTATGGTATTACAACTAATCTTGTAATTAAACTCACTGATAAAAGATTAGAATTTTTAGATGTAGTATGTGATAAACGAATTGGTACATCATGGGATCCAACAATACGATTTGATAATGAAAAGCAAAGAGAATTATTTGAATCAAATGTTAAACTCTTATTAGACCGTGGTTATACTATAAAGCTTTTTGTATCATTAACAAATGACACTATTGAAATGGGTCCTGAAAAACTTTTAAGATATGTAAGAGATCTTGGTGTACAAGAAATGGAACTTGAACGTATTACACATGACGGTAATGCTACAAGGAATCCAGTCTTTCCAAGTAATATAGACCTGCAATATTATTTTCTTAATATGCATAAATTTATGGAATCAACTGGAGCACGTAATTGGTTTCATAATGGGTTTATGGAAAACATATACACTAAATTCGAAACTGGATTTACTGGAGCTGGTACATTTTGCAGAGACTGCGAACAAAAACTATTTACAATAAATGCCGATGGATCTATTGCTGGTTGTCCTAACTCAGCACCTACCTCAGCCTTCGGTCATATTATTGAAACACCTCAAATGGTAATTGACTCACCTAAACGATGCGATGTAATCATGGAAGAATTATCAAGAGATCCACGATGTTATGAGTGCAAAGTGTATAAATACTGTAAAGGTGACTGTCACCAATTAGCTTGGGAAGGCGACATTTGTGGCGCACCTAGGTTTTTAATGAAGGAATTGGATAAAAAACATGGCAACATTAACTAGTCCTGTAGAGGAACAAAATATTGTAAATCGATTTGCTGACTACGTACCACCTGCGGCAAATACTGGTATTTCATATCATACTGGCTCGGTACCTTTTACTGAGATGGCAACATCATACTTTGGCGGTGGATCAGGTGGAAAATCACTTGGTATCAGTGGAGCAAGTATTAAGAACAATGGCGAACTCATTGATGCATCTGGTATTCAAGACACGTTGGAAACTGAGACATTTAACTATACATCAATTCGTAGTCTAAGAGCTATCTTAAATGTTACTGGAGGTGGTGGTAATACAGGAACACAGCCAACAGCTGGTGTCATAACTGATGTTACTGGTATAGCTTATCTAAATACAAGTTATAGAGTTGCACTTGGTGCTCGTTCAGTAAATCTTCAAACAGGTAATCTTATTGACGATTCTGTACTTGAACAAAAATTTAATGATTTAAGAAATAAGTATAATACAGCAAGAGGAACAACCGCAACAGTTCAAATTGATGTATGCCACGCTTCATGCCATAGTTCATGCCATAGCTCTAGAGGAAGAAGATAATGAATATAATTGAGACAACTGCTCCTATCGATATATCGGAGCTTAAATTATTTTTTAGTAATAAAGAAACTTTTTATATGATCCATTATGAGGATTCTACTCTTCAAGGACCAAAATTGCTTACTTATCTTGGTAATTTAGAAATTCCATGTGATATTGGATTTACCACTCAAAAAGGTTTTGATGAGATGACTAAGCACTACCTTGAGGCAAACTTTATTGTAGACATACCAATTCTAAAAGAAAGAGTTACAGAACTTTTACTACAAATGAAAGGTTTGGTTGAACCAACCGAAAAAGAATTTATTGATGCCAATGTAGATATACTTAAGTCTTGGGCAAAGAAACTTGATTCACTTTCACTTTATAACCTTTACACAGTAAACTCTGTAGAGTTTAAAGATTACGTTGAATCGTTTCCAGAAGATGATACAAAAGAACTAACTGGAATTAATTGGGTATCACTTCTAAATCATGAAAGATTTTTTATGTTTTATGGAAACGTAATTGATGACCATAAAACTTTCTACAAATCATATTTTAATGAATATATGTTTAAGGGAAACAACTTATATAGTTACTGGGCAAATGAAAACAATCCCATGTTTCTATTAACACACGGTATCGCTACCGGAACATTACAGGAGAACGAGAATGCTACATCTATTTAAAAAGGTCTACGTAGCACCAGATAACAATATTGATGTATCATTTGATCGAGTAGTAATTTCGAAAGAACATGGCGTTGACCTTTTAGACTCACTTAAGGCTTCACAGCCAGGTACACTTTTAGCTTTTGCTAAAGAAGTTAAAAACTTAATAGGATCAAAAAATCTACCATACGTAGACACAGTAGATATGTTTGATAAGTTAGGAGATCATACTGATAAGCACGGTAAAAGAGTTGTTATTTACTGTGACCATCACGCATTTATGAAGATTATGGCGTTATGGTTTAGAATGATATTTAAGAAAACCAACAAAGCAGCCGCTGTAGATCTTTTAGAGTCTATGGTATTCAAACACAAACTATTTAGCCAAGGCAGATTTACTTCTAATAACGGTAACACAGATGAACCATATGAAATTAATATTGAAGGCTTTGGTAAGATTTTTGATGGTGCACAAAAGCCATCAGCCGAACGTAGAAAAAAGTTTTTGACAGAAAATAAATCATCCATAAGTTTAGAATATCTATTGGCAACATATCTTGCTAATGGTAAATGCAAAAAAGAATTAAAAACAGTAATGCGCATTTTAGTTAAAAAGGATCTTGAAAAGTATTTGTATGAACTTAAAGAAACATTTTTTGTTCATATCCTTACAAAGAGATTTACTGAAACACTTGACCTTGATAAGACATATGACTTTACAAATTATGATGAGATCTTAAAAGACAAATCTGAATTTCCAAGTCTATTTTTAAATAAAAATATATGGAACCAACCATATATGAGTCGACCAACCTCTGGTAAAAACGTAAATTTTGCAGGAATTACTGATAAAGATATTAAGTCAATTGCTAAGTTTGCTAAGTTGGCTGGTGCAAATTGGCAGGAAAGCCAGTATGAATATGTAAAGTCAGACATCGGTAAACTAGACTTTATTGAGTGTATTCGTGGATCTGAAATGACTGATAAGCAGCTTGATATGATTATTGAAACTGAAGCTACTTATGAGCATGCAGCAGGTTCATTCTTCTCTATTGATTTAGAGACTGTAAATCACTATTTTGTACAAGCGCTGTTAGATGGTAATAAAAACTTTAGAGAACAATACGCTATAATGTAATGGACATATATGATATTATTGATGCAAAAGTCGTTCGTTATGGTGAAATAGTTGTATGTCTATTTGAGCACTGTAACCTTAAGTGCGTCTTTTGTCCACAAGATCATAAATCTATACTTGGTGCTAGTCATGATGAGATAATGGCTAAGGTTGATCCTATTGTCAAATGGATCAATAATAATCCAAGAAAACAATCTTACAAAATTCATATTATGGGTGGTGAGTTATTTCAAGATAGATGGATTGATGATGGTTTCATAGATACGTATGAAGATTTTATAAAAGCTATTGACGAACAGACTGAAGCAGACATATATTTTAATTTTATTACTAACCTATGTTTTGATAACGTCACTGAGGTTATGTATTTTTTAGCTCGTAATGATTTAAAATTTTCTATAAGTTATGACCCTGCAGGCCGATTTAGTAAAAGTGATTTAGATAAGTTTACACGCAATATAAGATATTTTCAAGATTATATTCAAATGGTTTCTCTTGTAGCAACCAAACAAAACATAGATAAAATTATTGAAGGCGATCAGATATTTGAAGCTCTTTATACTAACTATACCTGTGACTTTGATCACTTTTTACCAAGTGTAGCTACCTCAAGAATTTTAATGCCAAGTGAAAAAGATTTATTTGAATTCTATAAGGTGTTAGTAAATAAATACCCTAGGTGTTTGAATATAGATCATTTTGTGAATGACAAACCGGCAAACAAAATGATATGTACAAGAGGTAACTCTTTAACTATTATGCCTGATGGCGCTAAGCCAGAAGGATGTTCTGGTGCTGTCTTTTTGAAAGAGGCTCAAACACCTGAATTGGGTGGACCTATAATTGTTGAGAATTTTTTAGATAAGTATAATTGTTTTGAATGCGAATTTTTTCAACGTTGTCCTTTATCTTGTTTTATTAAAGAAGACTACAAACATATAGAACAAGATATGAGTGAATGCGTTTTTAAGGCGACTTTTAGATATGCAGATAGCATTTATAAATCCACCACACGCTGACTGGTCACTAGCAAATAATGTGACCTACCTTTTAATACAGAGTCACTATAAGCACCGAGGCCGTTATGCAGATAAAGTTAAGTTTCTTCCAGCCCCATACAAATGGAATAAGTATGAATCACACAATGAAGTCATCAGAGAGATTATGTCTGCTGATGTCATCATGTTTAGCTCCTACGCCTGGAACTATACAATTGTGGATGGCATCGCAAAACAAATAAAAGAAGAATATCCAGATAAAATTTTAGTACTTGGCGGTCCACATATTGGAACAAACGAACCTGAGTTACTAAAACAAAGATGGTTTTATGATTATATTTGTGAGCCTACAAAACCAGGTGAACCTTTTATGGAAGACCTTATTGATTGTTATATTGAAGATAGATTAGATCCACAAAATATAGCATGGGAACTTCGTAATGGTAAAGGCCGCATTCATGATTTATCTACCGAAGATTATTCTGTATATGAAGAGCACTTTGATTATTTAAAAGAATCAGTTAATTATGCATGGGAAAACAAAATGGAACCTTTTATAGTTCTTGAAACTACAAGAGGTTGTCCATATAAATGTGTTTTTTGCGAGTGGGGTGGAGGTATTAATACTAAGATCTATAAAAAAGATGTGTCAATAGTAAAACGTGATGTCATGGCTTTAAAAAAAGCTGGATACCGAGATGCTTATTTAACTGATGCTAATTTTGGTGCCTTTGAAGATAGGGATCTAGAAATATTTGAATTTGCTTGGACGAATAAATTTAACCTTACTGATATTTCTACTATGAAGTCAAAAGATTTAAAAAGGCGAAAACGTCTTATTGATCGTTGGTTTAATATTGTAGGGACAGGTCCAGAAAAACATTCAAAGGCTCAAGGTGGTACTGATATGTGGGGAGAGACTGAATATGTTTCAGTAGTACCAACAGTCTCTATACAAAGTATTAGTGATAAAGCCATGAAGATGGCTGATAGAATTGATTTATCAAATAACGATAAACTAGAACTAAGTAGATATATCAATCAAAGATGTAGTGAAGAAGGATTTCCTATACCAGCTCTTGAACTTATATTAGCAATGCCAGGTTCTACAATACAAGATTTTTATGATGAAATGGAAGTGATATGGAATTTTCAAGCATGGAGTTCATTCAGACACGATTATATGTTTCTACCTGATTCACGATTAAATTCAGAATCTTACAAAAAACTGCATAACATCCAGACAGTGGAAGTCTATACTGATATCGTGGATGAAGATGGTAGTGATAACTGGCATAGTTTATACAAACAAAAGAAAACATATTTCAAAACCATACTATCATGTAATTCGTTTACCAGAGAAGATATGATGGAAATGTGGTTTATGAATAACGCATCAAATTGGCTATTGCGTAATCTTTATCCAATTTTTGATGATGTTTGTTCACCTTCCCTATTTACAAAGCAGTGTTTTTGTGTTATAATAAAGATGGATGGATGGGAAGAGATATATAAAGAAATAAAGGACATCTTTAATCCATCTACTCCACCTAAGTCTATAAGACAACTTGGTGGTAAATTTAGAGTGGAAACAATTGAAGAGTTCTTAAAGTATAATCGAACTCTAATTGTGAGTGAATTATTTAAGAGGCTAGCATGATATCAGATATCTATACAAAAGGATATGTAAAATTTTATGAACCACAAGGACTAGATCTAATACAAATTAATGAACATAAACTTTTAAATACAGAAGAAAGAGCAAGGGATAACGGTAAAGAAGATATTGATCATCTTCTGGCCAACAAATTAAATTTATTTGGTCAACATCTTTATCAGACATATATTTTACCAGAATGGCCAGAGGCTATCTTTAACAAATATCTTATATGGGATGGAGTTGATAAGGATAACCAAGGTTGGCATACCGATATGTTTGAAGACTATGATGTCTTTTTTCTATATTACTTAGACCATACCTATAAAGAAAGTGGTGGAGCAATTAACTTTAAATGGGATGGAGATAAAACGGCTAGTTATCAGCCAATTGCAGGAGATCTTTTTTTAGTTTCAAATATTAGAGGATTTTGGCATAAGGCAGATGATACAAAAATAAAAAGGAGGCTTTGTTCTTTTGACTTCTCTACAGGACGTACTGAGTAGAAAAAAAATATTATGCTCAGAAAGAGATTTAACTGCAGAGTTATACAACCTGTGGATAACAAAGATGCATGATTTTCAAGACAATAAAGAGAAATACGAAATGTACCTGAAAATGATAGATAATCTTGAGCCGTATGCTAATATGGTAAAAGAAGAAATTCGTGTTTGTAATAGAGAAATATGTCAAATTGAAGGTGTAGATTCTATTAGTGAAACACCATACGAACAAAACTGCGTGTATAAATATGGGTATGAGAAACCTAATGATGAGAATTAAAAAATGGCAATAAAAGAAATATATCCCACTAATATTTACCATAAGCAATTGGATATTAGTGAAGAAAAACTTGCAGTAATAGAAAGTTTTCTACGGGCTCAGCACTTAAACTTTATAAGCTCAACTGATAATGACCATGCTGAATATCAAGATGGGAATGAAAATATTGTTATTGATGCTATAGTTGAAGGCCAATGTCCAGAAATGAAAGAGCTTATTGACGAAGTTAAAAAAGGTTTTATAGCTCTTGCTTATAGTAATTTAGAAAACATGACAGAATCAAATACCGATAAAATGATTTTGGATTGCGAGCTAGATTCCTGTAAAATTAACTTAATGAAGAAAGGATATAGGCTTGGTGTACATACGCATTATTCTGATGACGCTTTTGCTTGCATATATTTTAACGACGTAAGTGATGAAGAAGGCGGTGAGCTCGTATTGTATGATCCAAGGTGGCAAAGAAACTATTACTTTGGTGGATCGAGATTAGAAAAGTTCAAGTCAAAAAGGGGTACTATGGTTATTGCACCACAATACCTATGGCACGAAGTTACGCATTATCATGGTGATGAAGAAAGACTTACACTTGTTGTAAATGCGCAAGTGGTAAATAAAGGCGACGAGTTAAGGAATAAGAGAACTCAACATACAGTATAAAATTGATTAATCATGGATTTGATAATTAAGCCAACTGAGTTGTGCAATTTTAAATGCACATTCTGTTCAAGCACAAAATTAGTAGAAGATAAAGCATCAAAATTAGATTTGATGAAGATCTTTCAGTTTTTGGATAGGTATCCAGAGACTAACACTATTATTGTAAATGGTGGTGACCCTTTGATGATGGATCCCAAGTATTACTGGGAAATTATTAACTACTTAGATGAAAAAGATTTACCTGCCAACATATCTCTTACTACTAATCTTTGGCCTTTCTATAAAAATAAAGATAAATGGTTACCACTTTTTAAAAATAAAAGAGTAGGTGTATGCACTTCTTTTCAATATGGAAACGGTAGACTAAAAGGTGACTATTCAGTATTTACTGAAGAAGATTTTACTATGTGCTCAGACTATATGTTATATTATGTTGGATATCGTCCAGAGTTTATTGCAGTTATTACTGAAGAAAACGAATGGAGTGTAATAAAAACTGTAGAGTTAGCAAAAGAAATGGGTGTAGTTTGTAAAGTAAACTATGCCATGGCCTCTGGAGAACAAGATGCTCCATATAGACTTTCTAAAATATATGAACATTATATTAGTATATGGAAAGCTGGTTTAGCACCTTGGGAACATAATACTCAACAAATGATGAAACGTATTCGAGGTGAGAATACTATCTGCCCGCTCACGCGTACGTGTGACAGTAATATTAGAACCATACAACCCGAAGGTGATTACTATTCTTGTGGAGCCTTTGGTGATGATAAAGATAAAGCTATTGACTTTGATTTTGAAATGAAAGGTGGTTTTGTTACACCTTTGGCTGACTCACCAGAATTAAATAGTCTTAAAATGGGATGTTATTCCTGTCCCATGTTTAGTATTTGTAATGGCTGTAAAAAAACAATCAAGGACCTTAAAGAACATGATATGGTAGAAGATCATTGTTATCATATGAAACAACTTGGACCTGATATTTTAGAAGCAAATGGGTTAGATATGCAAATGACGCCATACGTAAATGAATCAATATGAATATATCAATCAATCCAACATATTTTTGTAATTTTAGATGTGACTTCTGCTATCTTACACCAGAACAATTAGGTGATCAAAAAAAGATAGAACCAAAAAAGCTAGATGAGCTTTTATCACAAATTGAAGATCCTATTGACCATATTGATTTATATGGTGGAGAGATTGGTGCAATTAAAAGATCATATTACGAAGAAATAAAAGAAGTTATAAAAAAACATTATGATGGTACAATCAATATCAATACAAATTTTTCTATGTTAGACGATAGGTTTTTTGCAGATGATGTATCATTATCAGTGTCATATGATTTTGAGGCGAGAGAAAAACATGAAATAGTATTCCATAATATGTTATATAGCCCTAAGCCAATATCCTTGCTGATCTTGGCCTCACCAAGGGTTATCACAATGGATGTGGACGAGATGGTTCAGAACTTAAATCTGATTAATTCTATTATCTCTGTTGAAATAAAACCATATTCTACTAATCAGGCTAATACATTTGAAATAACTCATAAGGATTATGAAAACTTTGTTATCAAATGGTTAGAATCTCCGATACAAAAAAACTTTCAATTTATCAATTATGACAATATAGTTGATAGTTATAACAAAAAATATAATGCTTGGAGTGATGACCATGTATATATTACACCCAATGGAAAGTTTGGAGTATTAGAATTTGATAAAAACGATAATGAATATTTTTTAGAATTGCCAAACTATATTTCATATCAAATGTGGGCTTGGACAGAAAAAAGATCACAATCACCGATTTGTCATAGTTGTACTTATTTTGGACATTGTCTAACTGAACATTATAGATATGTTAGAGATCTAAAAAACTCTTGTAATGGATATAGAGGACTTATTGATTGGTATGGAAAAACAGCACAATAAAATTATGCCTTTTACTCATATAGGAGAAGAATACACAGGATATTCTTTACCAGTTAAACATCCAGAATTTAAAACAAGAATAGAAAAGAATATTTGGCCACATGTGCTTTACATGTTAAGTCAAGGGATAGAAACTGTAGGAAGTTGCGAAGGGCATGGTGATGATGATGATCCACACATATGTTTTAAGTCTCCTTATATTGAATTTAAAGATTTTTTTGTAAAATGCGTTGTAGAAGATACGTATAAATTTTCAGAACCAGTTTATAAATTGGAATGCAAATTTACATTTTTACACAATTCAATACAAAGATATTTTTTAATGAAAGCGGTAAAAAAATATGCAAGAATGGCGAATCAAACAGAAGTTATATCACAAGCTTAATAAAGAATTTGAAGATGATTTAACTGATGTTGAAATTATTCTTTCAAACGATATAGTCAATGATGCAATAAAATATTTTAGAGAAACCGATGTTGGTTGGATATATCCAGCAAAATCTTATATGGTTGCTATTTGCTATGCATTTTGGATAATGGAAGACTATAATGAAAATTTTTATACTGTATTAAAAGATCCCGAATTGCTTCCAATGGATCCCTACTTTGTTCCATATAGCGAAGATAAAAAAACATATGATAGAATAATTGAAGTGGTTTGCAATAATAATAAAGGCCACTTAAAACTAGAAGGAATGGTACCCGATGTCAGAAAATACTATGACGCTGAATGTGGGCTTAAATCTACTTTACCCGACGGTAATTAGTAAGTCCAAAATTATACTGGATGATGATAAAGTTCTGATGCCAGCTATAGAAAGAAATGAAATAACTGATACACTTAAAGAAATAATGGAAATGGAGTTTGATGACTACCTAGCCAGTCAAGGAATGAATCTTGATGACTGGGGTCACTATCAACTAAAATCATGGGTCAATAAGTATGAGCATGGACATCCAGGAATGGAAGCTCATACTCATGCTGGTTCTCACCTTTCGGCTATTGTAATATTAGAAGCTGGTGAAGGTGGAGAAATAGTATTTTATGATCCAAGAGGATTTGCTTCAAGGGGATATGATTTAAGGTTTAGGCCTATGTTTGAGCCAACCGTTTATCAGCCAGAGCAAGGTGATGTACTCATCTTTCCAAGCTTTCTTTATCATTCAGTCAGGCCAACTAAGCAGCTAAGATTAAGTGCTGCATTTGATTTATATTTGTACAATGATATTTAACTCAGAGCACTACGGCTTCTACTATGCCGTATTGACCCTTTCCAGATTTTTTAGCCTCAAAAGATTCAAGCGCAACCGCAAACCCGTGAGGTGAGTCATTATCGGCAATTCCATGCCCATCTTTACCACCAACTAATCGGTCGCCTTTATTTACTGAGCCTTTAACTTTAACTGGAACTCTTCCCTTCAATGCAACTGGGATACCGTTTTCTAGTTGGTTATTCATGAGATATGCTGGATAAGCAGAAATAACTCCAAGTACTGAATGATTATGATCACCATCAGTAGCTGTGACTTCAAATTCACCACCAACTCTTACTACTGTACCAGCTTCATATGCAAAATCAGAAAGATAAAGCTCAGCCAAGTCAGCGTAGTTTGCGGTAGTTGCTGTACCCGAAAAGGTAACACCATGAACTGTTGACCATCTTAGATTTGATAGTCCTAATGTGAATCCATTATCTGAAGATGGAACAACTGCACTATTAATTCTTGATCCAAATGTAACTAGATCAGCGGCAGTTGAATTACCAAGTGTAGTGTTACCATCTACACTTAAATTTCCGGTAGATGATAATGAACCAGCATTCATAGCACCACTTGTAGTAATAGTATTAGAACCTACGTTCAAAGCACCAGTTACTGTAAGTGCGCCAGTTTGTGTTACTGCTAATGTAGTATTGCCAGTTACTCCAAGAGTACTAGATAATGTTGTAGCACCACCAACATCTAGAGTACCTGAGATGTCTTGGTTTCCATTACAATCAATACCAGCATTTGCAATTACTTGACCTTGAGAGGTAATAGTACCACCAATTGTTGCTATACCACTTACACCAAGTGATGTGCCTATACTTGCAGATGCTCCAGTAGTTAAATCAGCATGTACTGCAACATCACCAGTTTGATTTAGTGAAAGAACAGTTTGTGAACCAGCACTAATAATTAAATTAGCAGCATTGCCAGCTAATTCAGTAGTTCCATCAGTTGCTTGATCATTAATAGTTACAATATTATCAAATGTGGAAGATGATTTAATTTCATTTAGAACAGTTATAACATCACTTCCAGTATATTGGCTTGTAAGTGTGGCTCCATCTCCAACTAGGTTGGACAGGTTATTAGTTTTTGTCCTCCACTGTTCGAAGGTATCAGTTGTTGGTACATTAATTGCAGCCATTAGTTAAGCCTCTCAATAATTGTTTGCATTAGTTGTTTTAGTTCTTTGACATCATTTTTAATATCAAGTAACTCTTGTTCTTTTGCCATTGCCATTTCATTTGCTTTTACTGCTTTCAAAAAAGCATTATTGTCAGTATTTATTACAGCACCACTTGTTAAATCTCTTTGTAGACCTGGCTTGTCTTTTATATTTACTCTCATTATGTACCTAACGCAATAACTCTAAAATCTTTAATTCTTGGCGTAGCTACCGAAGATTGAGATTTAAATACTACTTTGATTGCTACAATCTGGAATGGTGATGAACTTAGATCAACTGTATATTCATAATCCCTAAATTCTCTTGGATCATCAGTACTTGCTACTGCATTATCAAGCGTGGCTTGTACCCAATTAAGTAATCCAAATGGAGAATCTGCACCAGCCTCTTGAGTCTTATGATATACCTCAATCTCAGATCCATCAGGTCTATTAGCAGCAAATATAATTCTAAGTCCAATAGAACTCTGAGCCAAGGTTACTTTTCTTGTAATATATTTGGCTAAGGCTGATCCACCAGTAGGTGCTGTTTCAGCCAAGAAGTTAGCAACATTATTTTTACCACTATCAGTTCCACTTAATATTTGAGGATTATCAATCCTATTTGCAATTGTATGAACTGAAGTTCTTTCAAGGTCAATCATTGGACTAAGAAAAGGATTAGTAGATGCTAACGTAGCTCTTAGGTCAAATGATTTAGCTCCAGACATAGAGGTAGTTTCATTGATTGCCGAAGCAACTTGTTGAGGAGAATCTGGATAATAACTTTGATTTGAAATGATTGGTGTATATGAAGTTGGTTTATCATATGTACCTTCACTACCAGCTAGTGATTGTGAAGAAGTAGTCCTTAATGCATATCCAATAGATGTTTCTGGAAGTATTACTTCTTGAATACTAGGATAAAGAACATCAATGTGTTTATTTTCAGTAGCCGTCACTGCAGTTCCACCACCTGTTGTAGTTGAGGTAGCAGCCGAGGCTGTGGTAATGGCATATTGATCTTGTTCTACTTGTGAAATAACATGGTTAGCATTAAATTGGCTAAATGCGATTCCACCAACATCAGCTACAACTCCAGCTATAGTTACTGTAGAACCATCGGGCATACCATGGTTTCTATGTTTGACAATAACTTTAGTTTGGGCATTTGTTGTTTCGAATGGATTTGCACTTAATGGTCTAGCTATAATAGCAGCATTAGTAAAGTCTACCACACCACTTGCAGTGGTATCAAAGTTTGCTCTTTTAATCTTAAACATAAGGTCTTTAGTTTGATCGGCTGACCAAGTTGAACCATTTTGAGATTTAAAGAATACACCAGCATATGGTTGTGTAGAAATACGTCTTGTAGTTCCAATAGAATTTTGTCCAATTTCAGCAGTATATACTCTATAAGCATTTGAGTTAGCCAAAAGACAAAGTGCATATTCTTGATTAGGTCTTAAATAAACTGGACCTGGGAAAGTAAATGTAGTTGCAGTTGTAGCATCTGACGATGTATTAATATCAATTGCAGGTTTTACAACTTCACCAAAAGCCATAATTTCTGGAGAAGGATAACCATTTACTACTCCACGAATCTGAAGAGTAAGAGGAATATTAAGATCCTTTTCACTAAAGAATAAATCTACACTTGTCATAAATGCACCTTCAGGATTATCAACTAAGAAGGTTTGAGCAAGAGGATCAACCCAGCCAACTGTACGTGTAGACTGACGAGTAACAACTGTACTTCTTTGATCGTTTACTGACTCTTGTGTAAGTGTAGGTGAACGTAAGCTTACCTCTTGTGTAGAGTTAATGATACCAGAAGCGGCATATGTTGCTCTACCAGAAGTTGTAATATTTGCATTGTTATTGTTTGGATCATCAACTAGTGTAAAGAGTCTTTCACCAGTTCTAAATCTAATTGCGGCTGTGTTTGGAATATAAAATTCACCGTGTACAGTTCCTGTTGCATCTGTAATAAGTGCATTATCTCCAGCTGTAATATTCGAAGCAGAAAGATCAGGATGACGTAATGCACTAAAGTTTGGCTCTGGATCTACGGGTGTAGTTGAATGTCTAATAAACTGAGCTGCTGTAATATCATTAGTAAAGTCACTTACAGAAATATCTTCAAAGAAAGGATACAATCTTGTGTTAGGCTTAAATCTTGTAGCTTTAAATTTAACTCTTCTTGATCTAATAAATGGTACCATTCTCACGTCTACAACTCTTTCACCAAATGATGTTTGAATAGTATCAGGTGCAACTGATGTACGAACACCAGTTCTTGTTTGACTTTCTTGACGTGCAATTAAGGTATCTACAAAAAGTCTTCGGCCTGATCTTTGATGTTGGCTATCTTCGCCAATTTGCATTTCTCTACCAGCCCACTGAGTTTCCCACTCATTCCAGACTGTACCAAGTACACCATCTTCATTAGCTAAGGTATTAACCACATCAAATAGACCTTCGTTATCAATAATAAGTTCTGGTCTTACATCTGTTTCTTTCCATTCATCACTTGTAGGTGTTAAGTCAATTTGACCAATAAATTGAAAGATGTCATATGGGTTAACGTTTTCCGTGCCTGATGCAAATGGCTGATCGATAATAGTACTTTCAGTATATGGTAATGAAAGAATATCACCAGTTTGTTGATAAGTACTTGAACTACCAGATCCACTTTGTTCAATTCTTACATTACCTTCATAAAATTGTGGCCTTGCTTCACCAGCATCAGCATCAATAGATACATGATAATCTGGATCTTTTGGATTACCAATATTGTGACCATAAAAAGGATCTACAATAAAGCCAGATTTAAATCTATCTACATTTGATGAGTTTAGAATCTGAGCATCAGCTGTTTCTTTTTCAAGAAGTGAAAGTGATGTATAATATTCAAGGTTGTTAATTCTATGTTCTAGTCTACCGATGTCACGCATTGTAAAGCGCTTATTATCTTTTCTTTCTGGTACAATATCATTTACATCAAAAGTGTATGGATTAAGTCTAAGTGTATAAAGAACCATTCCATCATCTGGATCACCTGGTGTAGCAGGGTTGGCTGCAGATACACCTTCAAGGACTTTGAAATTACCTTTTGGATCTACATAAATTTTATCTGTACGTGGTAAGAAATATCTAAAGTCTAGAATTATATTTGATGCAACCTTACCAATTTCGGTAAGTGAAGCACCAGATTGATTAGTACCACCAGCATTTGTGAATGATGTTCCATCGTCACGTACACGTGGACGGAAGTCTAATACATCTCTTAATTCGTATGTTGTATTTGCCGAGGCATAAGAAGGAATTTCAGCGTAAGTAACCTGGTTTTCATACGAATCAACTGAGAAATAATCACCAGCTCCATGTGTAAAATAGTCAAAAATAACTAGGATTCTACCACTAGGTGGTGGCATACCTGGCTTAAGTTTAATTGATCCAATACCATAAAAGTTATCTCTTTGACCGTCATCTAGTTCGTATCTATTTGTAATATTTAAATCTGAGGTAGTAGCATTTGTTCCAGATACTTGTGAATCATGAACTGCCACTAGTTTAAAGATATCAGCTTTAAATAGAGAATCAGTAGCATTTACTGTAGTATTTGGTGAAGCAATTGCTAAATTATGATTTTGTACTAATACCTTTTGTTTTTCTTGTGAAACTCTTTTTACTACTGTTGCAATTACAGTAAGTGTTTCATTTGTAAGACTTGCACCAGTAAGATCAATATTTAAGTTAACATTGTTTGTACCTGAGATTGAAAGTCTTGCTGCACCGGCAGTACCATCAGATAGTGACATATCATAGACTGTACCAGTACTTGCATTTGCAACTAGAAAGTCAACACCCGAATACGGTGTTTGAAATGACTCATCGGCTCCAGCTGTAATAGTATTAAGTCCAGATGAAAGTGTTCTAGTATAAACTCTTCTTACTGTGATTGTGGTATCAATTGCATTACTAGAATCTCTAATAGTTTCTACCGTTTGATAAGGTAAAGGAAACAATAAGTCGTTATTTTGAATTTGGTTGAGTGTGGCTGAACCACTAGTTTTAACTGTGGTTGATGCAAATTTACCAGATGTAGAACCTACTGTATTGATAGTATTAACAGATGAGAATAGATTTGAGCCTGACATTTGGATATCAAAAAGGTATAGTTTATAGACTGCTCCAGAAGTACCTTGTGTACCAGAATGAAGTTCATATGCTCTTGCTCTGGCAGTACCAATTACTACACTTCCCGAATTAATAAGATCTAATTTTTCATAATTACTTACATCAGGTAAATTAGTAGTGGTATTAACTAGTGTAAAGTTACCCATTTGAAAGGCAACAATTGAGTTCTGAATTTGTTGTGTATCTCTTGCTTTATTTACATCAAGGAAGGTAGTTGACAATGTTTCAATTTCATAACCACGAACATATGCTTTTCCTGGCTCAATACCAACTGCAAGTTTAGCATCGCTACCACCACTACCAGATGCATAAATACCACGATTGTTATTGACTTGTAAGTGTTCTCTTACATCAATACCAAATGGACGTACTGCATAATCACCAGATTCATCATAAGTTCTACGAGCAAAGGTATCTTCAAGGACTGAGTACTGAGTTGATCTAATTTGGTTAGCAATTACACCATTTTCTACTCTTAAGAGTTCAATAAAGTTTTGATCATCAGTAGCGGTCAAACCTTTTTTTGTAAGTGTAAGTTCTATTTTATATCTGTTAGCACCAGGCGCAGCAAAGTTTGGAGATCCTGTTGCATTATCATTTAGGTTTGAATCTGTAGTAGATGAAACAATTGTTGCATTTACGGTAAGACCAACTCTATATGATGGTGTGTTTGTATACTTATCAAGAACAAGTGTTTGGCTTGTGACAAAAGCAAATGTTCCACTGACATAATAGATACCTGGTTGAATATTTGCAGCTGATCCAAATCCTACACTACCAGATACATTTTCGATTTGAGCTGATCTTGGTGTAGAAGCATTAGATACTACAACTTCATTTTGTGCAAAAGTCTTTGTAGTTTTATTTGTACCTGAGCTTGTATATTTTACAAAAAGTGTAATAGGATCAGATCCACTTACTGGTACAGTACCAACAACCTTTGCTGTAACACCAGTAGTTTGCCCAGTAATTACTGTATTGAGAAATTCAGCTCGATATAATTCTACATCAGCTGATGAAAACGTTGAACCGACTTTAATAAACCCGTAATCTTTATCAAGAGCAGTTGCACCAGGAATAACCATGGCACCATCTTCAAAAGTATGATCAGCAAAACTTTTGATCTGATTTTGAAGAGTTGATTGGAGTTGTGTTAGCTCCCTAGCTTGAAGAGCAACTGAAGGACGAAAGAGAATGCGATAATATTGTTGTTTTGCATTTGTCTCAAAATCGTCGTAATATGGGGAAATGTTAAAATCGAGTGTCATTATTTTTTACCTTAAAACTCTAGTACAAGTTTGATGTCTTCAATCTGTGAATTTGCTCTTGCTACCGCACTTCTATTTTCTATATAGATAACTTCACCCGAAAATTTTTCAACTTCTGGATCTCCAAGAGAACTAATAGTTGCTGATACTGAGCCAGCATTACTTATTGTTTCTGAAGATTGAAATACTCCAAACCCTGTAGTTGCATCTTGATGATATCTAATAACATTACCAGAACTATCATATGATGTTATATAGGCCTGAGCTCCAGAGGTACCTCCAGTAATAATTTCATCAACCGCAAATGTTCCACCAGCTGGTGCTCCAGTTGTAATTGATCTTGTAGCTTGAAGTGTAGAGGCAGAAGATACTGTAGTTGTTCCATGATTGAATGGGTTACGTAATAGACCAAGTTGACGGAAGTCATTATCAATTGGGAAGTCACCTGAACCTTCAGCTGAATCCAACTGAACGTTTGCCATAATAAAAAATCCACCAAGTTCATCGGCTGCATTTGCGCCATGACCACCTGGAGGAGAAATAATAGCTCTTGCTGTGGCTGCCGATCCACCGCCACCAGTAATAGCTACTGCAGCTTCATCATAACCTGATCCAATATTACTCATTGTAATTTCTGTAACTGATCCACCTACGACAGTAGCCGAAGCCGTGGCACTTGAACCGTTACCAGTAATTGTTACTGTTGGTGTAGATGTATAACCCGATCCACCACCTGTAACTTTAATTCTGTGGATTGACCCTGCTTGTGCATTTGTTTGTACTTGATACTGAAGTGAGCCATCATTTGAGGTAAGTACATTAATTGGAATAAATGAGTTTGTCAGGAACTTAGTTGCCTGAGTACCAGAAAGTGCATACATAAACTTCCAAACGTATCCATCACCTGTGGC
>VTLG01007994.1_pt1 | contig 19745 bp, 40 predicted proteins | sample 4694571 | NCBI WGS metagenome assembly VTLG01 (sample SAMN12604809, study PRJNA352737) | marine metagenome | biome: ENVO:00000447; feature: ENVO:00000209|ENVO:00000569|ENVO:01000036; material: ENVO:00002151; isolation source: viral sequences binned using virsorter ... | reverse complement strand
TGAAGCCACGTTCCCATTCTTTAGAAGCTACACTTCCAAGGTGAAAGGGATTACCTCTCAGCATCTTTGTTCCCTCAGAGAGTTTACCTCTCACAAAGACACTGTATCCTTGTTCATATGGTTTCATCTAATGCCTTATACTTCTCAAAGTTAGATCTTTCACCACAGGCTAACATAATTACTTTTCCGTTGGGATACGTGTTATCAATATGTTTTTTCAGAGTACCCATAACGTGACTTTCTTCTTTCGTTAAGTACTCAACACATTTTTCGTGTGTCTTAAACATACCACCTTTGTACTCTAAGTTAGTGGCTTGACCATTAAACAACACAGTTGCCCATATAATAAAAAGACTCATATCAACTCCCTATATCTACTATTTCACATGAGTCCCCTGAACACGCAAAGGTTTGCGAGGATTGTGTATTATCCTCCTTTTCATAACTTTGGAACTTATCCCAATCTATATGTCCGAACTTACTGCTAAAATCATCGTATACCTCTTCTGTACACTCCTGATAGGGTGCTTGCTGATAAGTATGATCGGAGTGTGGTAAGAACGATACACCTGACATCTCGTCAAAGTGTTTGAAGACAAAAGCTCCCACTTCCATCCACTCCTCATCTCGCACAGAAATGGTCACTGACGGCTTGTGTTCACACCAATGCCTTTGATACATGAGCCACGTTTGTAGCTGTTCTATGGCTGTCATATCGTCTCTCATTACGGATTTTCGAGGTGACTTCATAGGAAAGCTAAACACCGTGTTAGTGTCCGGCTTCATCACATCAGGCTCACTAGGTATGCCACTATCTACCATGAAGTTAGTAAGAGGATCTTTATTATCCCCCCTAACAGTACGGATATAATAACTGCTATGACGAGGGTGGATACCACTGCTTGAGTCAACAAGCTGTGATACTGTCCCACTTGGTTTGACACAGGTGATGGCTGTGCTTTGTGGGATTCCGAATATTGTCGCCCATTCTTTGTTTGTTTCAACAGCGACTTCTCTGAGTGCTGTGAGTGTTTTTTCAAGTCCATGTTTCTTTCCACTAGTCAATTCGTTATCCATTATCCCTGTAAGGCTAACACCTAGTAATCTCTCCTCTTCAGTGTTGTTCTTCCATACCTTACGTAAATAAGGGAACTTAGTTAAGGTAGCCTGTGCTGTGCCAAGTATAGTTGCAAGCATAACCTTCCTCTTTAAGTCTTCAAACCTATCTTTCTCTCGTATCACTACTTCTGTTAAGTTACAGAACTGATAAGGTCTAAGTATTATTTCACTGCAAGGATTAGTTCCAAACTCATGGTCAGCATCTCTCCTGCCAAACTTCTTTGCCTGTTCCTTTGCAGATATTCGATTAAATATACCACGCTCTCCTGACTTTGACTCAACTAGAGATGTCCACTCTCTTAGGAACGTCTCTCCGTCAGGCTTGTCGGTGTAGCACACAGAGTTATTAGCGAGTGCCATCTGTGGTGCTGTCTCCCACCATTGTCCGGACTTAGCGTGACGCATACGTCCATCAGATAGATTAGACAAGCTAATCATAGCAGAACGTCTAACACCACCGGAGACTACAACCTCTCCCACCTTACACATTAAGTTGTGACAGTCGTAGCTTGACAGTTTACGTCCGGCATTGTGCTTGAATAGTGCTGTGGTAAAGTTGAATAAGTCAACAAGAGGTGCAGGACCTGATGCTCTACCACCAAATATCTTTAGTCTAGAACCTGCAGGTCTTATCTTTGATACGTCCCAATGTGGAGACTCCCCCATATAAAGATGTCCTATAAGCTTGCGTAATGCTTTTGCCCATCCCTCTTTGCTATCTTGCACGTCTATGACAGTTGTAACTTGCTCTATCGTTTGTGGTATTTCAGGAAGCTGATTAACATACTGTCTCTCCACGGAGAACCCAACACCTGTGCCACATAGCAGTATATACATTGCCTCGTCAAAAGACTTTGGATCATCAACAGGCAGATAGCTACAGTTGTATCCTGCAGTGTTGTCTCTTTCAAGAGCAAGACCTGCTGTCATCAACGCTCTCATAGACGGCATGACTTCTAAATTAGTTATGGCATCTTTTATCTGTTGCACAGGCAGATGTCCCTTGACCTTCAACGACATAAAGTCAACGTACCTGTTGACAGTTTCTTCCCACGTTTCTCTTCTGTTTTCATTTGGTAGCCATCTAGCGTATCTAGAAATGGCTATGAATTTCTGATAATCGTTCATATTTTTGTTACCTTTATGCTGTTAATTTCAATGTCGTCAATATCATAGAGAAGATCTTTAACTATGTCAGACACAACTTTTTCGCCTTCTTTTTTCTTAGATGCTGCATCACAGGTAATAGGTAAATGACTAGACTCGTCATCTATCTCAACCTCTGCCGTAATCTTAAACTTCATCTCTCCCCTCTATCTCTACCCATTCTATCATCTTATCTAAATAGTATCTAGCTTTATATAGTTGCTCTAAAGGTATACCTTTTTTGTCCCATCGCCATACATATTTAAATACATTTCCCCACCAATTACCTACGATTGGTGCAACAGTAGAACCGTCCATCATAGCTTCCATAGCGTCAATACACTCTATACGTCCTGTTGTATAGTGTGGTGGATTATTAACCTTATCTACTTCCACTTGCTCAGTGTCCCTAGTTGTATTCGCTTCTTCTTTTCTGTCAACCATTTTTTAGGTATCTCCTTATCTGTCCATTTAAATCCATACTTATCACACCAATCACAGTATCTAGTCTTTGATCCTTTGTTGATAACATTGTACGCATTTTGAAACAGAAAGCGTATATCTAACTCCGGATACTGCTCTTGTATTAGCAGATGCTTTACCCTGTCCTTGGCTTTGAACCATCCTTTCGCCTCAATAATAATACCATTGTTAAGAACAAAGTCAGGCTTATAGAGTCTAAACATTTGTACTGCGTATCTGATTGACATTTTTTCATATCGAATCCTTTGTTTAAGGAGGCGCAACTCTTTGGCTACGCTCTCCTCAAACTTGCTCCTAAACTGTATCTTGGGCATCAGCTAACTTTACATAGTTTATCAAAGGTGGTGTAGCAGACTTAGAAACTTTTGATGGAAGAACCTGAAGATTATCCCAACACTTTTCTCTGTATGAGCATAGACTACACTCAATACCTAGTTTCATATTACCACTAGGCTTGCCGTAATATGTTTCAGCCACAGGCTCGTAGCATCTCTCAAACGGCTCATCATTATTTATATAGTCTATCGTGCTTTGTATCTTCTCCATTTCTTCTTCAACATCTACGTTACTAGCACTAACGTATTTGAAGTTTCCGTTTGCCTTGTTTACAACCCACCATCCACCGACAGGAACACCTTTCGCTTTTGAGTAGCCAACGAGTTGTGACACATACCCAAAGCTGTCTTTGCTCTGTAGTGTTTCAAAATCTATGAACTTGTTTTCATACGCCCAAGGGGAGGCTGACTTAACGTCATCAACCTTCCCATTTAATACGAGGTCATAAGTCCCATCAACATGTCCCCCCTTTATTGGTAAAGAAACCTGCTCACTGTCATCAAACTTTACGTCTGCCGCCCTTAGTAAGCCTTTAAACACAGCTTCTATTATATCACCAAGAATCATGTTGATAAGAAAGTAGGGAGAATCAGAAATCTTTTCACCAGGATGGTTCTTTTCAAACCACAACTGACACTTCTTACGTCCGATATTAGACATACGAAGTTTAAACTTCTTCTTCTCCCCTGAGAATTGACGACCCAAAGCATCTCTTACATCCTTGGATATGAGGTCAAGAATATCCTTATCCATACTAGTCTTACCTAGCATGACGTTTTGTAAGAAAGAATGAATCGCCACTTCTGCAGGATGGTTCATAAGCTACTCCTCAATCTCAACAACATTGGAAGCAATATCGTCTTCCTGATCGGATAGTTCCTCAGGTCTGCGATGCTCCTCCCACTTGCTAATTGTTATTGAGTTCATAGCCTCAACCCACTCAACAAAGTTATTCAGCACTTCTTGGTCATCAGTGGTAATCTCTACTACTTTACCTAGCGTAGGCTTCAACACAGCATAAGTTGCGCCACTAGGTATACTCTTTACTTCTGAGCCAAGATGTAACAGGTGCTGAATGGGAAGCCTATTCTTTCTTTGAATCTGATTAAAAATATCCGTCATAGCCTTGAAGCTATCTCTATTCTTAACCCTCATCAAGAAAGGGAACTCTTTAACATCCACAGGTTTACCGTCGGCATCCTTAGCTTTGTCAAGCTTACACAAACCAAATATGATCTTGAACCTATCAATAGATCGCATAAGGTCTTGTGTCTCTTGTGGCAACGCTTTGAAGTCCTTGACATATCCTGAAGGTCTACCACAGTTAAACGTACCGTAGTTATCCTTCAGATCGCCATTCAAAGAGGTTGCCATTACAGTTCGCAACATTCTGCCCTCACCACCATCAGGCTTTTGATAGTGCTTATCGTAGCGCTGAAACTGAAAGCGTTGCATAAAGGGACGGATAGTCACCTTGTCACTGTAATATATTGTATCATCAGGGAAGGTTACAGAGAAAGCTCCGGCTTTGACAATGGCTACTTCCATAGCCTCACCATCTACTTCCTTTGTACCCATCACATTTTGATGAACTTGTTTAATCTCTGCTAAAGCTGATGTGCTTCTTGCAGGTGCGTTGGACATCCCCATTATTTCTGCCAAGTCAGCAGGGGATTTACCAATTATGTCTAATGCGTTTTCCATATGTGTTTTTACTCCTAATTTATGAAACGAATTTTATCAGACTACATCTTTAACGTCAAGCCAATTGTCACCTATCTTTGACTCTAGTAACAACGGAACATTAACATCGATGTCATAGTAAGACTCCACTATACTTTTTAAACTTTTGTTTACATCCTCTATAATTCTAAGAACGTTCTTTTCCTCCAAGGGATGCACGTCCAAGACCACAGAGTCATGCACACTATTTACTAACATACTCTTGTAACCACTTAATCTAGTCTCAATCTCCAACAATACAATAGGAACTATATCTGCTGTAGCAAAGCCTTGCACAGGATAGTTCTTAATCATGGTAAAGTGTGTTGGAGTTCCACTTGCCCTTCTCTCTACGTCAGGAAAAGCATACTGCCTACCTGATGGTATCTTTATTCTGCCAAGGTTGATAGCCTCGTCACCTAACTTCTTGTGCCACTTGGCTATCCCTTTGTACTTATCCATAAAGTGTGTGTAATACTCTGCCTCAGCTTTCGTTCTACCGAACCCTGTAGCTCCGTAGAGAGGCGCAAAGGTATGTGCCTTAGCTTCTTGCCTAGACATAGGTTGCCCTGCCTCAGTGATGATCTTTGCCGTGTAGGAGTGAACATCAAATCCGGTGGACACTTCTTTCATCGCCACTTTGTCCTGAGATAATAATGCTGCAACTCTAAATTCTAGCTGTGCAAAGTCTGCTTCAAGTATTTTACCCTTCATACCAAACACATCGCTGTTCCAACGAGACACAAATACTTTCTTAACAGGAAATGTACCACCTCTAGGCATATTCTGCATATTAGGATTGCGTCCACTGAACCTTCCGGTGGCTGTAACATGCTGTGTAAGGCTAACGTGGAGCATCCCATCCTCTTTTGTGTAGTGTTCTATGCCATCAACAAAGGCTGAGAGATAGCTTGACACAGCACTTTGTCTTTTTAGATCTGTCAAAAACGCTTCTGCGTCTGTCATGTCCTTTGCCTTAGCTATATTGATAAGCTGTTCTAAGTTTCCCTTGCTTGTGGAGAAACCATTGGCACTTACCCACGCTTTTGATGGAGGGAAAAACCCTAGTCCTGCCATTTGTTTTAGCTTAGTTAGCTTGTACCCTCTTGTATCGCAGGATGTGCATCGATTTGGCTTGGCAAAACGTGTTCCGTCCTTCTTAGTCTTGAACACCTTGCCCCTTCCGTTGCAGGTTTGACACACACTAGCTTTTGTTTTAACCATCATGGAGCTATTATCTTTGACAGCCTGTTTAAATTCTTCTTTGTCCTCTACATAATCAAAGGCAACTGCCCATTTTCTCTTGTCGTGTAGTATTCTAGAGTAAATTACCTGACTAACTTGCTCCGGAGAGTTGAGATTTATGGGAGTATCACCCATTAAGCTCTTGACTTTTGCGTTTAACCTATTTTCTATCTGCAATAGTTCGTCCTCAAACTGTTTTCGCACCTCTTTCAGTGCTACTTTGTCTATACTGAACCCATTCATATATATTTTTGTTAGAGTTTTGCAAACTTTATTGGTTGTATCCCTCACATTTACCAAAGATTCAGCCTCAGGCTTGTTATATTCGTCTAGTAAACGCCAATACAAAGACCTAGTGACCTTTAAATCCTGTTCAAGATACAGTGATAGCTCCTCTAGAGGTATCTCGTCTGTCTGAAAGCCTCTTCTGAAGTAATCTTTTAATGTATCAGACTTCTTCATGTCTAAATCGTAGCGTAATGCACAGTTTTCTAGGCTAACAGAACCTTTTTGACCACGCTGTAGTATGTAATCGCCAAGCATTGTGTCAAATATTTGACCATCATACTTGAACCCACATGCCCACAACCACTGTAAGTCGTACTGTAGGTTGTGTCCTATCAATAGTGTAGTATTATCTAGCACTCTCTGTAGTCTTGCCTGTGCATCATCGTCCTCAATGGTCTTCTCCTTGTGGTCAAATACAAATACTGTTCTCTCCTCCTCTTTGATATGATCCATTATACCCACCAATGTGAGAGAGTTGTCAGGCTCAAATGGGTCAAGGTGCAACTTACCATCTCTTTTAGTTGTGGTGTTTTCTACATCAAGTATTATCTTCATGCTGAATACCTCCCTGTCTCTACATCTAGCTCAACATGGACAGCACCATGCCACCCTGTTAGTTTATTCTTAGCCAATCGAATGTGGCGCTGAGGATCGTTACTGTCCTGTCCTTCAATGTCAGGGTTCTTACTAATTAATAGCATCAAATCTGCTTCTGCTGCCTTGCCTGTTTTACTACCCTCAAGCATAGATTGGTTCACGTTTATCTTACCCTCAGCCTCTGCTGATAGCTGAGACATCCAAATGATAACGCAGTTATACTTCTTAGCAATATTTCTTGCATGGATTGCCGCCTCTTTGAGATAGATATCTGACCTTTCCGACCCTGCTATCGCAAACTTATCGCCCATATCAAGCACAATGATGTCAGGGTTTATACTCTTAGCAAGCTGTTCTACGTAATCCATATTCTTATCCGTAGCATCTTTTATGGACAGCAAGTTTCTTAGAGGATCGTATCTTTCTAGCGCTAACTTCCTGTTCTCCAACACCTGATCGCTAGACATGTTGGACTTACAGTATAGATAGCGTAGACCAACACGCTTGTATGCCTCCTCATTACACAGGACTACGCACTTTGCTCCCTGATCTATGAAGCCACCCTCAGAGGCTATGATACTAGCGTGGAAGGATGTCTTTCCTGTATTGGGTCTAGCACCTACGATAACAAAGTGACCACCACTCAAACCCTCCACTCGTCTACGCAACGAGGGTATATTAAACTTCCATTGAAACTTTAAGTTGAGATGATCGACTAACGTGTTGAAAGATATGTCGTCCCCCTGAAACTTAAAGCTAGGTGTGAAGTCGTCTTGATAGTTATCCAATATGTTCCGGAGAGGTTCAAGATTATTCTTTGTGCCATTCACGTAGTCAAACCCTATGTTGGCTACCTCTTCCCCAACCATCTGTTGAAACAACTTAGACAAAACTTCTTTGGCTATATCGTTGTTCATTGGCTCTTCCTTGGATAGCTTGCTAAACAAAACCTCAAAGGATGCCTTGTTTGCTGAGGTCATAGTGCCATTGTCGGAAAAGAACAAAGCTTGTAACTCTGTCAGAGATAAGTTTCTCTCGTGCTTACCCATAGCCTCGTCCAAAGTATTCTTGATCTTACGTACATCTTTACTGAAGAGCCTGTCAGGACATTTACTACCCTTATGATCCTCGTAAAAATCTTTCTGCATCAAGCTTCTAATTAGCGCTAGTTCTATCATTCTGTATCTTCTCCTCTATTAACCCATCAATAAGATTCAACATCTTGTCAAAGTCTTCCTTGTCTAAATTCTCTATGTAAAACCATTCCTTAGCTCTCTTACGGCTTAAACCCTCAGCCAAAGAGTGTGCCATCTTTTCTGCTACACCTCTGTGTTTAAACTTTTTGTAGGTGACTAACTCGTAATCCCTGTGAGGACTACCTGTTTGATAGCCGTTACATCTATCCGTAGACTCAATAGCTTTACCTATCTTGTACCAATTCTTCCAAGCAGGATTCTTTAGTATGTAAACTTCTCCCTCTGTTGACAGCACATAATTAACCAAAGAGGAAAATGCAGCATCGTTAAATGACTTATATTTTCCAGGCTTATATAGTGGATGCTTTCTTGATACATACTTACCATTAACATACATCCTTTTTGGGTTGCTTTTAGGATAGTTTTTTGGATTATTTCTAGGGTTGCTAAGAGAATTACTGATAGCTAAACACGCTTTACATTTACGATATCCAATCTTTTTAAAAGACTTTACCCAATTATCTTCCGTCAATTCCACTCCACATTTTGAACACTCAACCATGTATCATCTCCCTTAGTTTATCAAAATCTTTTTGACGTTTGTATTTTAAATCATCTTCGATCTGTAGTCCATAAACTTCTGATGGATCACAGTAACTTTTTAACTCTTTAGTATACTGAATAGTCTTACCTACAGCGTCAGGGTCAAGAGCCACAATAACTATCTCAAAGGTATCAAGATATTCCTTATGTTCTTTTAGTAGGCTTGTACCTAACAATGCTACTCCGGTGACTCCTATAAAGTTTTCTCCAATAACTGTAGCTGATACAACATCCTCAACAACGACAGCTATACTTTTACTAGGTCTAATACAATACGAATAATATTTTGCAGCCCCTCCGTACTTGTACCATTTAGGCTGTGCATTGTAGAGCGCTCTGCCTATTGCATCAACAACCCTACCATTCTTATATATAGGAAACACAGCACGTTGACTTTTACAATCGTACAGTAACTCTATGTTTAAATCCCAACGTCTTCTAAAGCGTTGCACATAAGCGTTGTTACCGTCCGTTATGTACTCCGGCATCTCAAACTTCTTAGGTGTTACCTTCTCCTCCACACCTTGTATCTTATTCTTTATTGTCTCTACTAGCATTGGAGTTAGTGTAGCACCCTTTACGTCACAGCTATTCCTGTAGCAGTTGTATATAACTAACCCATCTTTATTTGTGGCTGTAAACTTCTTGACTCCATTGCAGACAGGACAATCTAACGTGAGTGTCTCTCCCTCTTTTACGTCTAGTCGTCTTATAAAATCATTACTAGGTTTGTTTACCATTGTTGTTCTCTCTCCTTTCTAAAGCACTTGCTGCAGATTTGTATGTATGTCGAATGTAAGGACGCATTGATTGAGGTGAGTTGTGTCCGGACACAGCCATGATCTGCGTTGTGTCCACTCCGGCTTCCACCATTTCTGTTATAGCTGTCCTTCTCATATCCATCGCTGTTAATTCCTTTGGTAGTCCTGCCTCTTCCTTTACTCTGTTTACCATTCTACCTATATCCACATCAGCATATATTATATAACCTCCGTTTCTAGGATAAGGATGTGGGGCAACGTATTCTTGAAAGCCAAAGTCTTTGTACTGTTGTTCCAACATCCTGTACATATTTATATTAATAGGAAGATGTACCTCTGCCCTCTTCTTTGATTGCTCTAGGTCAAGTCTGCGCTCCTCAAAGTTTATGTTGTCCCATTTGAGTGAACGCATATCGCCTATTCTCTGAGCAAACGTGTATGCCATCTGAACTATAAGACCTATACTTCTCCACTTGTATTCTGCGTAAGCTGTGTCACAGAATAGTCTGACTTGATCTGCTGTCCACATAACCTTGCGTGGTTGCGTCTGCATCTTCTTCACAAACCTCATTGGATTATTAGGCATGAGTTCCAACTCAACAGCTAAATTAAAGAGTATTGACGCTACTGTTGAGGTGAGATTTGCTGTCCTAACACCTGACTTTAGCCATTCTTGGTATGCTTTTTTGCACTCTGACACGCCAATCTTGCCTAGATTAGTACGACCAAAAGTAACTTTGGGGCTGAAAAACGCCTCTACGACACGCTTAATACAGTAATCGTAGTCTTTTTGGGTTCTCATACGCAAAGATAAGAACTGTGGTGTTGTCCTGTAATAATCAACAAGATCATTCAAAGTCTTAATCATCACTAGCCACCAACACTACGATTACAATAATAGTATATGCTATCAAAGTTAAAAGATATCCCATCACTTCATCTCCTTTGGTTTACGTAAAGGTATCCTAACCTCTACTGCTTTCTTTTGTCTCCACATTACTGTTTGTTTTCCGTTACCTTCAAACGCTATCGCAAGCGCATCTTTACTCACAAAACCAGGGTCTAATTCCCAAACATATCCGGCTCTTTTGTTCTCTCTAGCTTGGTGTATAAACTCTTTGTTTTGCTCCACAAAAACTAATGCTGCAAATCCTAAAAATAGTTCTGTCATGTTACTTCTCCCATCTGTAAAAAATATGTCTATCAATTCGTGTCGTTCTAGTCTTGGTCTTTGCCCACTCCGGACGGACATAGGTTGCGTGATAATGCGTTGCTCCTTCCGTTATATCAAGCACTATATCTTTGGTTACGAGAATAGATGCGTACTCTAACGCATATCTCCATGTTCTACTCTCCATATTAGGTTCATCTTTCTTGCCGTCACAATACCATGTAAACTGACATTTCCAACGAACAGGTTTATTTGTTCCTTTGTACGTAACAGCTTGTTTAACCACCTCACATATCGTATTGGGAAATCTTGTGTCCTCAACTCTGTTTAGAACTACTTGACCAACAGCCATTTGTCCTATCATAGATTGATTACCTGCTTCATGGTAGATATTAACTGCCATACACATTAGTGCTGTTTCTAGTATCATTGTTAGATAACTCCCTAAATTCTTGTATTATTTCAAAGTCCTCCTCTTTCGCATCATCAAACTCCTCATCAATGATTGGCGATGAATCTTGTCTATCTGATTCAAAAGAATAAAACAAATAACTATACTTCTTTTTCATATGTACCTCCTCTAATGTAATACTTCATGGTCAAGCTCCGGATCATGCTCCACATATCCCACTATCTTTGCATCAATAATGTTCTCGTGATCTATATCCCAATAACATTCTCTTGCCACAACCTCCGTGTTAGGTGCGTCATGCTCCACCTTAATTATTATATACGACCATTTACTCATAGAATAAGCTGAACAAATGCGTTCAATCCCATAGTCATGGTTATCAACAAGAATATAATAAACAATAGTGCTACACCCTCGTCATCATTATTATTGTTATTCTTCTTCATGGCAAAAGTTCCTCCAAAATTTACAGTTGTTATCTGACTTGCACACTCTCTCGTGCTTGGCTGTTTCCCAACATTCCGATTGCCAAGGCGAAAAGTATTTTGCTGCAAATCTGTCAGCCCAATCTTGTCCATCGTTTAACCACAAGGCAAGTATGGGTAATGGCACGAGTAGTAGGAAGACCACAAAGAAAGCTTTGCCGAATCCCTCGTTATGATATGGTTTACTCATTGTACTTGCTCCATCTTTAAACCCTCTGACTCTAGGTGTTCTTCCACAGAATTCCATGATACTTCAGTACAGTAATCAAGATTAGGTTTAACTATACCCATCTCTTTATCGTGTTCATACATATCGATAGACCAACTAGATACTATGTGTTCTATAGACTTCTCGTGATCCATTGGTAGTTCATTCTTAAATGTAATCATCTTTATATTCCTTTCTTTTTGTTAAGACCTTTTGGGTCATACTGATCGTCAACAATTTCATCCGGCATAAATCTACTGCCTGTTCCATCGTCAAACCAATTGTTTAAAAACATTAGTGTTATCATAAATATCATAACATAACTGAACCATTTCACAAACCATATAAACAATCCATAGGCTTGCTGTGCCTGTTCTAATGCTTGTTGCTTTACGTCATCATCATTCATTCTTTTCTCCTATCCTGTTTGCAATAGCTTACCACAAACACCACACTCGTAACCATGATATCTGTGACCATCTTCAACAAACTCATAATAGATTGCGTTGTCATCGCAACTATGTTCTTCTTGCTGTTCTTCTTCATTCATCTTTCAACTCCTCTTCTAGTTTCTCCTTTAGTTTCTCTTTTAGGTCATCAGCTTTCTTCTTGTCCTCTTTATTGTTGAAGTCTCCAAAGTCTATGATGACATGCTCGTCAAACCAATCTTTATGCTTACTCATTTTTTAGTTCCTTCCTTAAAAGTTTTGCTTGGAAAATTTCATGTTGATGCCTACGCTTGGCAACCTTTTCCCTCTTGTCGTTGATGGTCATGGTTGCCTTGCGTATAAACACCGGATTGCGTGGCTTAGGCTGTTTAGCTCTCTTAGGCACTAGCCATGCTCCACCCTTTTGGTATGCCCCACGTTATGCGACTTTGAATATCCTCCACAGTTGAGACACAATCCTTGCTGTTCCCCTCGTCATCGCATCCAATGACAAGACTCCGGTTTACCAACATCATATCTTGATCTTTATATTTTATGTTGAACCAATGCTTGTCTTCTGCCGGAGCATACAATCCTTCATCGTCAACGTAGATGCCATCCCCTCCGGTTGGTGTACGAACCACGTCAAAGGCTCGTACCTTGTGAGAGTTACCAAAAGAGTTAATAAAACTAAGATGCTCGTAGATAGTTTTATAATCTCCATTGTAATCTATTTGCATAATCGCCCTATGTTTTGGGTCTATCAATATAGCTTTCATTTTGCTACCTCCTTCCCAAAATAGCGCTTGGCTGTTTCCGTAGTGATGATGTACTCACCTCCATTCTTTAGGTCTTGAATGAGGTAGGGTTTAGTCCTAGCCTTGCGTCTAAAACCGGACAGGCTAAAGTCTTTACCATCAAGCTTGGCTATTTTGGTGAGGTCTAACCCATCAATCTTAGCAAAGTCCTCTAGGTCTTTTTGACTTTGTGACTTAGCACCCTTCATTCTAAGATTAACTTTAAATGTAACCTCAGTATCGTTAAAGTTAGCACTGCCAATATCAACAATAAACTGCTCAAGACTTTCATTGTCGTTGAGGACATCATCTAATATTGCCCTGAGATCTTTTACCATTTTTCTATTTAATAACATATCGTTCTCCTTTTAATTTAAAATTGAAAATACCATCTTACTAGTTGATCTAAAATATAACACGCTCCAACGAGCAATATAAAAACAGATAGTCCGTGACCACTTTCTTTATACATCTTTCATACCCTCCAATATGTGAGTTATAACATCTATAGTCCACCCATTGCCTAGCATCTTGTAGCGTTGGCTATTGCTAACAGGCTTTGTAGTGTAGCGAATAAAATTACCCTCCTTGTCAAACTGTTCCCCACCAAAATCACCATACTGAGTATATCCGTCCGGTACTGTTTGTAGTCTCTCACACTCTAAAGGTGTTAGCTTTCGCCACCTAAGACCATCAGTGAGGTGGTTGTTGTGTTCCCATGAGCTTGTAGTGAGTGATGGAGTTTTGCCATCCTTGGCACGTAGTCCACCTTTGTTCCACCCTCTAGGCTGTTGGTAGATAAGCACGTTGTCTTTCTGTACTGTGCTAAGACAATTTGTTTTGTCATCCCCTCTAACCTCTAGATAAGGCTCAAGAGGTATGTTTTTATCGTTGTCCTTACGTACACCATCAACCTTGCGTCTATTAACTATACGTCCACCTTTAGGATTAGTGGTAGCAACTTTAGGCTCTCTATGTCCTCCTTGCATAGTTGTGAGTGTAGGAGCTTTGCCCTCCGGAGAGTAAACACGTTTGATAATATCGTAGCCTTTAATCTCTGCTGTTTCTCCTACTTGAATACACCCATTAGCAACAGCATAAAGGCTGTCAGTGGATTGTTTGTACTGATTGGATAGTAAAGCTCCGGACTTTTCTTGTTCCGGTGTAAAGGCTCTACTACGTGGATTAGTCTTGGCTCTTTCTTGTGCCTTGTCGGATAGTGTCCAACTTTCATCTAAACCATCCTCTAGTATATCACCTAGTATAATCTCTTTATCTTCCGGTTGATGTATAGGTATAGCTTTATAGCTGTCTCCATCCCTAATGCCGAACCAATAGAGCCTATATCTGTTTTGCGCTGATACTAAAGAACTGTTGATAGCTGTAGGTTGAAAGCCTAGTATGTCGGAGATTTGAGCTTTGTATTCCTCTTTCATTCTGACATTCTCAAGAAAAATAAACTTAGGTTTTAGCTCTTGTACTAATCTCCACCAATCAAAAAACAAACTGCTTTGTTTCCCCTCTACCAAGCCTTTACCTAGTCCGGCAAATGATAGATCAGTACAAGGTGATCCGGCAAGCATTAGATCAATCTTAGGTAGTGTGGACGTATCAATCTTTTTGACGTCCCCCAAGTGTATCGTATTAGGGTAGTGGTATTTAGCTACAGCAATAGCATACTTATCTATCTCACTAGCATAATACTTGTTTACCTCTATTCCGGCTTTCTCAAGTGCTAACTGCCCACCTGACAAGCCATCAAAACAACTTAGTACGTTTATCATTTTGTAACCTCTATCTTTCTTAATTCTAAGTTAACATATCCGATAGTATTATGCATATCTCTAAACTCCAAACACTTTATTTCTGCGCCTACCTCTTCACTATCTGTTGAATACATTTTAATGGGCTTGTTTAAATCTCCTGTTTCTAGGAGTAGCTTTATTAAATCTATTGTTTTCATTCTGTTTGACCTCCAAGTGCAGGGAAATTAATCCCTGCTCCTTATGTTGTCTGCATCTTGTAGGGTTGCAAACATTCCCCTTAATCTAGGGACAGTTCCTCTGCCCTCATAGATACGCTGAACATATCCATTATTTTTGGTTATTGTTCCACGTTTTCCATAACGTGTAGTTTCTCTCCTGTAAGGAAGGAAAATTGTTTTGTTTAATATTTGTCTAGCCATGTTGTAACTCCTTTGTTGCTAGTGGTTGAAATAAATCTTTTAGTTTCTGTTCAAACTTATCTAGTTTGCTTTCATTAGCTTGATACCGGATTGTTAGACCTCCATGTTCTTTAAACTCCTCTAGGTTGGTTGGTCTATCATCTATTAATAGATTTGGTTTTTCTCCATAGAGTGTAGCCCATTTCCATTTATAAGCTGAATAAAATCTTTTCTTGTTAAAATCGTTGTCAAAGGCATAACCGAAAAGATTATCTAACCATATGTCCTTATGTTTAGAGCTATTTTCTTCATCCCCTTTTAGAGGTGTTGAAAGTATAGACCAACGTCCCTTAGTGTACCTCTCAACCATATGGAGAAATTTAATTGTTGTTGGAAAGATTGGTATTCTACTAAAAAAATCTGTTCCGGATAATCTTTCAATTACATCCTCTTGTGTTGGGATATCTTTCCAATGGTTTACGCCAAATTCTAAAGCTAAAGCTTTGAAAAAATCGGCAATCACTCCATCCATATCCACATATGTCCAATTAGGTTTAATCATCTTTCTATCTCCTCTTCTGTTTGTTCCCATAAATCCCAAAACCTTTTATTATATTCTTCTTCTGTTAGGTTTGGCTTTTCCTCTAAAAGCTGTTTTGCTTTTTCGTAGTCTATTTTCATCTTCATTTGTTGACCTCTTTTTTGTTTATAATCTCTCTTACCATACATAAATATTAAATGTCAAATTTATTTTTATTATAATCTTTCATCCCTATTTTATAGTCTTGTATTGCTAGATAAACCATAACCGGAATAGAAAGAAAAAATAATATTGTTGTTGCTATTATAAAACCTATCATTTGCTTTTTCCCTCCATAACTTTAATAATCATAACCATTAACTGCGTAGCAGATACATATTTATTATTTTTATGTGCTTGTATTATTGTTTCAACATTTTCTATTAGTTCTTGTTTAGTCATTTGTTTACCTCCTATTAGTTGATTACAAAGCCGGAATTGTCTTTTCTTGCCTTACCTTTAGCTTTTAAACCTACAACTACATTTTTAGGATCAAGAAAACGTAAATCATCCTTATCACCATCTATTACTTTTAAGTTTAAAAACTTACTAGGTAATTCTTTTCTGAAGACTACAGCTATATTTAAACCATTCTTTATAGCTGTTTTGTAATGGTCAGAATACCAAGTGTTAGCTTGTGAATAACTCCACGTTAAAGAATAGTTTTTGATCTTAGAAACGTCACGTTTAAAAATCTTAGTGTAATCATAGAAAACCACGTTAGGGAATAAATCAAATACTGTTTTATTATCTTTCATTGTTATCTTTTCCCATTGTATATCCGTTGTTCCGTTTAATCTTACGCAAGCTTGAACACCTTTACTATTACATTTCTTTTCAAATTTAGTAATGTCTTGAAAGAGTAGATCTAAAAACTTTTCTCTCTCTTTATAAAACATTGTGGTTTTTCTTTTACGTGCGTCTTGAACAGTATTAGTTGTTTCACCTTTTTTGAATATGCCACCACGTCCGGCAGTATTAAGACAAGGTTTAAAACAACTAGCTTTTTCTGCTAGTGGACAAGAGTTATATTCTTTATCATCTATCAATAGTTTAAAAGGTGTTCCATAAAATATAGCTGTTACATATTCTTTTCCGTCACCTTTAACTGTCTTAGCATTGTTTCCGGCACTGATTATATTTCCTTTAAAATTCATTATATCACCTATTAGTTTTGTTGCTGTTGTTATTATCTAAGACATAAAAAATAAAATATGTAAATAGTTTTTTTAAATTTTTTTACATTACGTTGCGTCAACTATAAATTGTATGTGTCCAATCTTGTTAATCCGTAGGTGTAAAACGACCAACAAAAAATATATAGGGATATGGTTTTTAGAATTACTGCTTACTGATAACTAATCAGTTTATTTTTTAAGCAATAACAAACAGATAAAATATTATTTTTGTTGAATTATATAGAATAAAACAAAAAATAGTCTTATATGCACCGGATAAAATAAAAAATAGACCATAACAGCGCAGAAACGACCTACCCTGCGAGCGCCACCTGGGGTATATGCGTATACGTATACACAGAAATACACAGAAGGGGTATATGGACTGTAAACCACTTTGACTATAGGGTAGTTACATTGAAAAAGGGGATAGTGTCAAATAATTATGTTGACATACCCTGAGATAGGTGGTATAACATAGGCAGAGCCTTTTAGTTATAACATTAAAGTCTTAACAATCATATTATAACTTTAAAAAACATTATAACTAAAAAGTTATAACTACACACTGTAGTAATTATTATTATATTTCCTAGTAAAAAAGTGTTGACAATGAATGATTCCAAAGTAAAACTATATCCATCTGAAAAGGTTATCGAAGATTTTTATGCTGCGTTAGCCAGTAAAAGCGAAAAGAAGCTTAAAAAGGTTCATATTCCTAAATCAGACGTGTTCTATATACGTGAAGCCATCTATCAAAGAACAGGGAATCTCTACTCCCTAGACCACGTTGAACGCTCCATGTACCTCGAAGGACTCCTACGTCCTGACGAAGTGCTAGAACCTAAAAGACCTAGAGGCTATTGCTCCTATGACACCGATGATGTTGGATAGATGGAAAATATTACCACGACTAATGATGCTGACCATGACCTGCGTTTACATTCGCTGCGTAGAATGGGCTTTGAGTGTTGGACCAGACTTGACAACCCAACAAGCATCCCTGATATCCGTGATTACCGGAGCGATGACAGGCAGTTTCGCCATTTGGATGAACGCAGAACGTTCCAACGAAAAAGAGGTAGACAGATGATTTCATATATGTTAAAATACTTAAAACGTATTTGGTGTGCAGTGTTGAACAAAAAATGCCATGACGAGTGTGACTGCACCATAAAGAAGGATTAATATGCTTGGAACTCTAATAAGTTCTGTATCTAATTTAGCATCATCCTACATCGAAGGTAAAACAGCGATACAAAAAGCTGAAGCCACGATTAGGATGAAAGAGGCAACAGGCGAGATAGACTGGGACTTAGCTGCTATGAGGGCATCCCAAAGCTCCTGGAAGGACGAATGGCTGACATTGCTATTCAGTATTCCTCTGGTTTTGAGCTTCATGGGTGAATGGGGCAGGGGCATAGTAGCAGATGGATTCACTGCTTTGGCAGGTATGCCGCAGTGGTATCAGATTGCGTTAGGAGCTATCGTATCGGCTAGTTTTGCCACACGGTCTGCAAGCAAGTTGTTTAATATGAGGAAGAAGTGAGATTAGGGTTGTTAATAAATAGTATGATGGCTATCCTAGTCTTGGCTACGTTTGTGGCTGTAATATTGTAAATGGCAAAGTGGAGTATCCCAATGTATAAACTATCAAGTAGAAGTCTAGGAAAATTAGAGGGTGTAAATCCTTTATTAGTGGATACTGTAAAACGTGCCATTGAACTGACCAAAGTGGACTTTGGCGTTATCTTTGGTGTCCGTTCCCTAGAAACTCAGAAGAAGCTTTTTGAATCCGGCCGCTCACAGACTATGAAGTCTAAACATCTGATACAACCTGATGGTACGGCACACGCTGTGGACCTCATGGCTTACGATGGCAATGACCCAAGTTGGGAAATCGTGATGTACGATGATATAGCAGACGCAATGAAAGCTGCTGCAAAAGAAACAGGCGCAAAAATACGATGGGGCGCAGCATGGACTGTAGATAATATAGCTGAATGGGACAGACCAATGCAACATGCTATGAATAATTACATAGATATAAGACGTAAATCTGGCAGGACTCCCTTCATCGATGGGCCGCATTTTGAATTGAACTAATATGACAACAGGCGCACCAAAAACAGTTAAGATTCCTGCTAAAAGACCTGCCTTTATGTCTGAAGATAAGAAGACAGGCAAGGTAGAGAAGAGTAATAGGTTCTTAAACTTTGTAGATGGTGTAAAAAAGTCTTTTTCCGGTGGTTTAGGCGACCCACACTTCAAAGTTGGTGGTGGAAGATTAGACGCTGATAAGGATATGATTAAGAGAGGTGGGTTCGGACTTAAATTTACCTACGAGTTTAAGAAAAAATGACCAAAAGAGATCCAAGATTAGCTAGAGCAGGGGTGTCAGGGTTTAATAAAGCCAAGAGAACGCCAGGACATCCTACAAAATCACACATTGTGGTGGCTAAATCAGGGGATAAGATAAAAACAATACGCTTTGGTCAGCAGGGTAAGAAGGTTGGTACAGTAAAAGGCACTGCAGGTGCGCCAAAAAAGGGTGAATCGCAGACAATGAAGAATAAACGCAAGAGTTTTAAGGCGCGACACGCTAAAAATATTGCGAAAGGTCCAATGTCGGCAGCATATTGGGCAGATAAGGTAAAATGGTGAGGCTATGCCACTAACAACCAAGGGCAAAAAGATAATGAAGTCCATGAAAAAGCAATATGGCAAGAACGAAGGTGAAAAAGTCTTTTATGCCTCTCGTAACAAGGGTACGATCAAAGGGGTAGAAAGAGCAAGTAAGGGTAAATTGATGCGAGGCAAGAATAA
>VTLG01004497.1_pt1 | contig 19750 bp, 34 predicted proteins | sample 4694571 | NCBI WGS metagenome assembly VTLG01 (sample SAMN12604809, study PRJNA352737) | marine metagenome | biome: ENVO:00000447; feature: ENVO:00000209|ENVO:00000569|ENVO:01000036; material: ENVO:00002151; isolation source: viral sequences binned using virsorter ... | reverse complement strand
TTAAAGCATTAAGAATATGAGCAAAAGAGAAAACATAGCAAGTGATATAATTACTAAACTTGATGCAGTTAGTAGTCCAATAGAGTTTAAAAAACTAACTAGAGAGCCATTTGAAGTTGAAGAATTATCAGATGCACAATTCCCAGCTATGTTTATACAATCAGGAGATGAAACAAGAGAAGTTTCCAGCATAGGTGCTACTGGTTCTGGAACATATACTGGAACAATAGATTTTTTAATTGTTGCATTTAATAAAGGCACAACATCTAATATAGATACAGTTAGAAATCAATTAATAGAAGTTATAGAGGAAACATTAGATAATGATGTTACAAGGAATGGAAATGCTTTAAATACACAAATTATTGAAGTTTCCACAGATGAGGGTACAATATACCCTTATGGTGGTGTTAGAGTTACTGCTAGAGTATTTTATGAATTTACAAGAGGGAGTGCATAATGGCTAAAGACATAATAATGAAAAAAGGTAATGAAGAAATTACCATTTCAGAAGATTTTTTGGAGCATTATAAAAAATTAGGTTTCAAAACTAATGAAAAAAATGCTACAAAGAAAAACGAAGAAGTGATAAAACAAAACGAACAAAAGGAGGTCTAAATGGCTAGTCATCACGGAAAAGAAGGGGTTGTAACAGTAGCTGGAACTGCAATAGGAAATGTTACTGGTTTTACAATAGATACCACACATGATGTTGTAGAAGATACTGAATTAGGTGCATCAATGAAAACATATAAAGCTGGTAGGGGTACATTTACTGCTTCTATTGACATGAACTACGATGAAACTTCATCTCAACAAACATCATTAACACAAGGTTCAAGTTTATCTTTTGTGTTTTTACCAGAGGGCAATGATTCAGGAGATGAAAGCTTTAGTGGTACTGGTATTGTTACTGGAATGTCAGTTGGTGTTACTTTAGATGGCATGACTACAAGAACTGTAGCATTACAAGGTAATGGAGCATTGACAACTGGCACTGTTTAGTAGGCATTAAACATGACTGATAAAATTGATTATTTTGATGGTATTCGTGACCATTTTGGAACTTTAGAAACAAAAATAATTGAAGTGCCAGAATGGGGTTTAGTTGGCGAAAGGGCTATTCATTGTAAGCCATTTAATATGATGGAAAAGCAAAAAATTTTTAAGGGTGCTAATAGTACAGATTTAACTGTCTTAATTGATGTAATAATAGAAAAAGCATTAACTAAAGATGGGGATAAAATGTTTAATGGCACTCATATTATAGCTTTTAAAACTAAAGCAGATACTAATGTTATTGCTGATGTTGCCACCAAAATAATGGGAACTGATACCGAAAACCATGAAGAAAATAAAAAAAACTAAAAAATGATGTTGAATTACATAATATATTTGGTTTAGCAGAAAAGCTTCATAAAACAGTCGCCGAAATCATGTTAATGTCAGTTGAAGAGTTTAATATGTGGTTAGCATATTACAGTTTACAAACTGATGAACAAGAAAGACAACAAAGAATGGCAAAGGCAAGATAAGTGGCAACAAAACAAGTAAATATTGACATTATTGCGAAAGATAAGACTCGCCAAGCTATGAACTCTGCTACTCAAGGGGTAGACAAATTAAAAAGTTCAGTTTTCAATTTAAAAAATGCTCTTATTGGATTAGGTGCTGGTTTAGCAATTAAATCTTTTATTGATGTTGGTAATCAAGTTGAAACATTACAATTAAGATTAAAATTTTTATTTGGAAGTGTTGAAGAGGGTTCAAAAGCTTTTGATGAAATGGCTAGTTTTGCTTCAAAAGTTCCTTTTAGTTTAGAGCAAATTCAGCAAGGTGCTGGAAATCTTGCAGTAGTTTCAAAAGATGCAGAAGAATTAGCTAAAATGCTAGAAATAACTGGTAATGTAGCATCTGTTACTGGTTTAGATTTTAGGACTACTGCAGAACAAATACAAAGGTCGTTTTCTGCTGGTATAGCTAGTGCTGATATTTTCAGGGAAAGAGGTGTCAGAGATTTACTAGGTTTTAGTGCTGGTGCTACAGTTTCAGCAGAACAAACTGCCGAAGCATTTGAAAAGCTTTTTAGTGGTAATGGAAGATTTTCAAAAGCCACGAAAGATATGGCTAAAACTTTAACTGCTACTCTTTCAATGATAGGCGATAAAATCTTCAATTTTCAAAAGGTTGTAGCCGAAAGTTTATTCAAAGGTTTAAAACAAGAATTTGGAGAATTAGACAAGGCATTAGCAGATAATCAAAAAACTATAGATAAAATTGCAAAAGCCATAGGAAAAGGGTTATCAGAAGCAATTATTTTTTGTGGAGATGCAGTAAGCTTTTTAAAAGATAATTTTGAATTATTAAAAGCTCTAGCTATGGGTGCTATTGTGTTTAAACTTTCAACTGCTTTTATAGCTTTAGCTGGAGCAATTACAAAGGCAAAATTTGCTTTAATTGCATTTTCAAGGGTTTCCAAGACCACTATTATTGGTGCTATAGTTGGAGTAACGACTGCAATTCTAACCATGAATGATGCATTAGCAAAAGGGCAAGACCCTTATAAGAAATTAAACAAGTTATTAGAGAGAAAAAAAAATCTTCTACAAGCGATTGAGAAAGACAGTTTCGGATTTAATAAAACTTATAAAAGAGAGTTAGCAAATGTAGAAAAACTTATCGTTGCAGAAAGAAATTTAATAACTGCTTATGAAATGGAAGTTGCTGGTAAAAAAAGAAAAATAATAGAATCAAAAGAATATCAGGACAATTTACAAAAAGAAATAGCAAAACTCAAAGAATTAGAAAAGTTAAACAAAAAATTCTTAACTGGTCAAGAATTACAAGGAGACCTTTTGGACAAAAGCATGACTGGACAAGAAATGGTTAATGGTGGGATTAACAGTAAAGTTGGTGCATTACGAGAACAAATGGAATTAGAGTTAGCAGTGCAAAAAGAAATGCAAAATAAACACATTAACTCAATTTTGGATAATGATGAATTAAAAGTAGAATTAGCCAGAATACACTCGGAAGAAAAATTAAAGATAGCGAAAGAAACTGCTGATAAAGAAGCAAAAATACAAAAAAAATTAATGCAAGACAATTTTAAAGCTATGGAAACTGGTCAGTTTCAGAATTTAAAGTTAGCGAATTTAAGTAAAAAACAAGAAAAAGAAATAATGATAGAGGGTGGAAAACAGATTTTAGCTGGAATGTCGGCACATAATAAAAAAGCTTTTCAATTAAATAAAGCTTTTAACATGGCTCAAGCAATAATGAATACTGCACAAGGGGTAAGCAAAGCTTTAGCTACTGCAAATATACCGATGGCTATTTTAATAGGTGCTATGGGTGCAGTTCAAATCGCTACTATTGCTCAAACTAAATATCAGGGAAGAAAACTTGGTGGCAGAATGAATAAAGGTGAGCCATATATGGTTGGGGAAGCTGGAGCAGAATTAGTTGTTCCAGATAGACCATCAAATGTAGTACCAAATAATAAACTGGGGAGCATGAGCCAACCAGTAAATGTTAATTTTAATATTAATACTGTTGATGCAAGAGGATTTAATGAGTTGTTGGTGAATAGTAGGGGGTTAATTATTAACATGATAAATCAAGCAGTAAATGAAAAGGGTAGAATGGCGATAGTATGAGTGGTGCATTACCAAATGTTAGATTTACTGCGATTAATATTAAAAATAATCAAAAAACTTTATTTTCTGAAACAGATAGTGGGAAAACATTTCGCAGACAAGTTCAGGGACAAAGATTTAGTTTTACAGTTCAATATCCACCTATGACTAGAGCAGAATTTGCACCAATAATGGCATTTATAATGAAACAAAGGTCAAGAAAAGAAGATTTTACAGTAACAATGCCTAGTTATTTTAATGCACAAGGTAACGAAACTGGAACATTATTAGTTAATGGGGCTCATTCAGTAGCAGATACCACAATAGCCATAGATGGTTTTGCAGGAGATGGTGCAGGAAGATTAAAAGCAGGGGATTTTATAAAGTTTGCACATGAAAAGGTTTATATGGTTGTAGCAGATGCAACTTCATCAAGTAATGCTTCAACTGTAACAATAGAGCCACCATTAAGGACTGCTCTTACAAACAATAGTTCTGTTACCTATGATTCAGTTCCATTTACAGTACAGTTAACAAGTGATGTTCAGGAGTTTGCAACTAATCAAAATGATAGTGATGGAAATTTATTATTAAGCTATGAGTTTGATGTAATAGAGAGTTTGTAAATGGCTAGAGGTTTAACAAGTGCAGTCAAAACAGAACTAGCTACTGGAACAATAGAACCAGTTTTATTAATAGAATTTGGATTTGCTACTCCCATATATTTAACTAATGCAAGTTTTGATATAACTTCAAGTGTTTCAGGAAGTTCCAGAACATACCTTACCAATGGACATTTAAAGTCAGTTACAAATATAAATGAAACAAATACACCAACAAAAAATTCTTTAGCAATAAGTTTATCAGGAGTTGACCAAACTTATATTTCAGTAGCTTTAGCAGAAAATATTATAAATGATAATGTCTATATTTATAGGGGTTTTTTAGATGCAAATTTAGCACTTATTGCAGACCCTTTTTTGTTGTTTTATGGCACTATTGATGAATATAAAATAAGTGATAACACAAATACTGCTAATCTTCTTTTAACGATAACTTCGCATTGGGGAAATTTTAGCAAAACAAGTGGGCGAACAACGACAGATAATTCTCAACAAAGGTTCTTTAGTGGAGATAAAGGAATGGAATTTTCTGCATTAACTGTAAAAGATATAAAATGGGGTAGGTTGTAAGTGTTTAAATCTATAGGAAAATTTATAAGCAATCTATTTGAAGATGTAGTTGATGTCATTGTAGATGTTGTAGAAGATGTTATTGGGTGGCTTGTTCCAATGCCTGATATACCAGATTTTTCACAAAATATAGCAGACCAAAATGCCAGAGGAGTTTTAGTCAATAAATTCAATGCTAATGCACATATACCTATTATTTATGGCACAAGAAAAGTGGGTGGAAATGTTGTTTTTTTAGAAACATCTGGAACTGATAATCAGTATCTTTATATGGCAATAGTTTTAAGTGAAGGCGAAATAAATGATATATCAGCAATATTTATAAATGATAACCAAGTTACATGGTCTGGAGATATAGCCGATAATACTTCAATAACAGTTGGAAGTGGAGATGCTAACTTTTATGATGGTGCAAGTTTAATAACTTGTGAGCCACATTTTGGTAGTGATAGTCAAAGTGCATCTACTTTATTATCTACATTAAGTTCATGGACATCAAATCATAGATTAAGGGGGTTGGCTTATTTAGCTTTAAAATTTGAATGGAATCAGGATAAATTTGGCTCTTTGCCTAGTGTAAATGCAGTAGTTCAGGGCAAAAAGGTTTATAATCCTAATTTAGATGGAACTGTAACTGGTGGAAGTGGTAGCCATAGAGCAGACACAAGTTCAACATGGGAATATTCAGACAACCCAGTATTGCAATTATTAGATTATTTAAGAAATGAAAGATTTGGAATGGGAATAGCTAATAGTTATTTTGATAGCAATTTTGCAGATTGGCAAACTGCAACTGATGTTTGCGATGCTGATATAACCCCTTATAGTGGAGCAAGTGCGATTGATTTAATGGATAGTCATACAGTTGTAGATACATCTAAAAAAGCAATAGACAATGTAAAGGACTTTGTGAGGGGTTGCAGAGCATATTTAAATTTTACTGGGGGAAAATATAATATTTTGGTTGAAAGCACTGGTTCGGCTTCAATTACTCTTACAGAGGACAATATTATTGGTGGTATTTCAGTTCAAAGTAAAAATAAAAACTCACGATATAATAGGGTAATAGTAAATTTCACAAATCCTGATAAAAATTATCAATCTGATACTGCACAATTTCCACCAGTAGACGAAACTGGTTTAGCTAGTGCAGACCAACATTCAACCATGAAAACTGCTGATGGTGGGTTGTTATTAGAGGGAAGATTTGATTTTTCCATGTTTACTAGCCCATATCAAGCCCAAGAGATGGCAGAAATCATTTTAAGGAGGTCTAGGTCTAGTTTAGACATTTCGCTTCTGTGTGATGCAACTGGGCTTGATTTAGCTATTGGGGATATTGTCAATATAACTCATGCAACACCAAGTTTTTCAGCAAAAGCATTTCGTGTTCAAGGAATGACTATAAATGCAGACCATACAGTTGCTTTGCAATGTTCTGAACATCAAGATAGCTATTATACTTTTGGAACTCAAGTAGCAGTTGCAACTATACCATCAACAACTTTGCCAAATCCATTTACAGTACAACCACCAGCAAGTGTTACATTATCAGACCAATTAATTGAATATAATGATGGAACAGTTATTGTCGCTCTAAATGTTGCTATTGGTGCAAGTACCGATAAATTTGTGGACTATTACCAAGTGGAATATAAATTAAGCACGGAGTCTGATTATATAATTTATGCTCAAGGTTCAGGATTAAATCACAGAGTTTTAAATGTGGTTGACCAATCAACTTATGATGTAAGAGTAAAAGCAGTTAATAGTTTGGGGGTATCGTCAACTTATGTATCTGCTCAAAGAAAAATAGTAGGTGCTATTGCACCACCATCAGATGTTACAGATTTTTCAGCTAATGTAAGTGGTCAAGAAGCACATTTATCATGGGAAGCAGTAACAGATTTAGATTTAGCTTATTATAATTTACGATATTCAGAAGAAACTGATGGTTCAGCAGATTGGCTTAATTCAGTTTCTTTAGTGGAAAAAATATCAAGACCAGCAACGTCAATATCAGTACCAGCAAGAAAAGGAACTTATCTTGTAAAGGCAGTTGATAAATTAGGAAACTTTAGTTCTAATGCAACTGCTATTATATCAAATGTTACAAGTCCTTTAAATTTTAATTCAGTCGCATCACAATCAGAACACCCAGCATTTAGTGGTACTTTTACAAATACTGTTTTAACAGATGGTGCAATAGAATTAAATTCATCTGAATTATTTGATTCAGCAAGTGGTAATTTTGATGCAGAAACAACAAGGTTTTTTGATAGTGGAGTAGCTAATGCAGATTTTTTATCTAGTGGAAATTATGAGTTTGCTAATGTAATTGATATAAGTGCAAAACATACTGCAAGAATTACTGCATCATTGACACAAATAGCAGACAACCCTGACGATTTATTTGACAATAAAAGTGGGGATTTTGATGATGCAAGTTCAAACTTTGATGGAGATACTCCAGCAAATTGTAATGCACATTTAGAAATAGCAACCAGTGATGATAATAGCACATATACAGATTTTAGAAATTTTGTCATTGGAGAATATGAAGCAAGATACTTTAAATTTAGGGTTGTTTTAATTTCAAGAGATAATGCAAGTACACCAGTAGTTTCGGCAGTAAGTGTTACAATAGATATGCAAGACAGAATATTTAGTGATAATGATGTCGTTTCAGGAACAAGCACAAAGTCAATTACATTTACAAAACCATTCAAAACTGCTAATTATGCAGTAGGTGTAACTGGACAAAGCATGGCTACTGGAGATTATTTTACAGTTAGCAATAAAGCGACAACTGGATTTGATGTTGCATTTTTTAATAGTTCAAATTCAGGGGTTTCAAAAACTTTTGATTATATTGCAAAAGGATTCTAAAAGGAGTATAAAGACTTATGACACAACATGACATGAATATAGCAAACCAATCATTTCCAGCTTTTAGGACTGATTTAAACAATGCTTTAACTGCCATAAATACAATGCACTCTGGCACTTCTAGACCAAGTGGAGCAACAACTGGCACATTGTGGTTAGACACAACTAATTCTGGAAGTAATTCATTAACAATAAAATTTTATGATGGTTCAGATGATATTACTTTTGCGACAGTAAACACTTCTGCAAATACAGTGGATTTTACAGATTCTTCCGTAACATTTGATATAGTGAACGATACAAGTCCACAATTAGGTGGGAATTTAGATACAAATTCACATAATATAATAATTGATGATGCTCACTTTATTTCAGACGAAAACAATAACGAACAAATTATATTTCAAACAACTGCTTCAGCAGTAAATGAATTAGAAATTACAAATGGTGCAACTGGCAATCCACCAATTTTAGGTGCAAGTGGCGAAACAAATGTTGATTTACATTTGAAACCTAAAGGTTCTGGGGAAACTATAATTGGCTCTGGTGGTGCTAGTGCGACTTTAACAACAAGTGGTGCTTATGATTTAATTTTAGACACTAACAAAGGTTCAAACTCTGGAAATATAACTATTACTGATGGTGCTAATGGAGATATAAGCATTACACCAAATGGAACTGGAAGAATTGTTTTAGGAACTGCTTGTGTGCCAAAAACACAAACAGTCGCTTTTGCCAGTTTAGATTCTGCTGGGGTTTTTAATTTTGACGAATACCAAAATTTTATTGTAACCCTCGCATCAGGAACTAATAATTTAGCAAACCCAACAGCAGAAGCATCTAATGTTGGTCAAACTGGTGTATTTATTTTTATACAACCTAGTTCTGGAACTGGTACTATTGGATTGATAGCAGATTATGAAACTGTCGGTGGTGGTGCTTTAACTTTGTCAGGTGCAGTTAATGATTATGATGTAGTGCCTTATATAATTAAGGCAGATGGTTCAATTTTATTAGGTACACCACAACTTAACTTTGGGTAAAATAAATGGTTAGTTCTGAAAATTGGTTTGGTGCAAGTCCAAGTTTCTATAATGGTGTAGCTACTCAATCATTAAGGTTTGATAAAGCAAGTAGTAGTTATGGATTACGACAAAACAGTACAGCAACAGATGCACAAAAATGGACATTATCAGTTTGGCTAAAAAGAACAACACTTGGTGCTGAACAAGGAATATTAGGTTCAAGTTCAACAGCAGAATATGTAAGGTTTGAATCTAATGACACTATTAGATACAGATTATATACAAGTGGTGCTCAACAAATTAGCATGATTACAAATGCTAAATTTAGAGATACTACAAACTTTTTTCATTTTGTCTGTGCAGTAGATTTAAGCAATACAACAGATAATGATAAAGTTATTATGTATGCAAATGGTACTAGACTAACACTAGGAACAAATACTACAACCACTACTGATACTTTTGATTCTCTTATGAATGCTAATACTCTTTATTGGAATTTAGGTAGATTTACAAATTATTTTGGTGGTTATATGTCTGATGTACATATAATTGATGGTCAGCAATTAACACCAACTAGCTTTGCAGAAACAAAAGAAGGTGCTTGGATTGCCAAAAAATTTAGTGGTGGTTCATACGGAAATAATGGTGCGAGATTAGAATTTAAACAAACTGGAGATGGTTCAAGTACAGCAAGTGCATCTACTATTGGTGCAGATACAAGTGGAAATAATAATCATTTTCTTGATGCTAATGTAAATGCACATGACAGTAATATGCCAGACTGTCCAGAAAATAACTTCAGCACATGGAATAGTTTGTTCAGAGGTGGTGAAAAATCATCAAGTATAACTGCATCTTCAACATTAAGTGAGGGTAATTTACAAGTTTCTGTTCCAACTAATAGTTATATGGGAAACACATTTAGACCAACAAAAGGCAAATGGTATTGTGAAATATATCTTAAAACTAGAGGTAGTGTGAATGGAGAGATTGATTATGGTTGGTTACAAGCAACTACATATTCTGGTGCGACTGCACATGCTGGAGTAGCAAATAAATGGGGTGCTTATTATCATGGTTATTCTACTGCAAGATATGTTTTGTATGATGAAGCAAGTCAATTAGGTTCGGACATAACTTATGAGATAGCACAAGGAGATGTATTACAACTAGCTTGGGATATAGATAATGCAAAAGGGTGGATAGGTGTAAATAATACATGGTATCGTACAGATGCTAGTGATGGAAATCCCTCTGCTGGTACAAATGAAGCATTTAGTTGGACAGCAGATGAAGCACAAAATCTACAAGTGTATGTAGCAAATGGAACTAGCACAGATGTTTTTGTAGCTAATTTTGGACAAGACAGCACATTCGCTGGTTCAATATCTGCTTCTGGAAATACAGATGCAAAAGGTTATCATTTCAAATATACCCCTCCCACTTCCTTTCTTGCATTATGCTCGGCAAATTTACCAGAGCCAACAATAAGTCCTAATGCTGATACACAAGCAGATGACCATTTTGATACTCTTTTATATACTGGAAATAATCAATCAGCCCAAGATATTGGAGGGTTAGGTTTTAAGCCAGATTGGGTAATTATAAAAGGAAGAAGCTATACAGATTGGGGTGCACACTTTGACTCAAGCAGAGGAACTGGAAAAGTTTTACAAGCTTTTAGAAATTATGAAGAGGGAGATTATGCTAATACATTAGATGAATTTAGGTCTGATGGATTTGGTGTAGGTGCTGATTCAACTGCACAAGTAAACTATCAAACTAACACTTATGTTGCATGGTGTTGGAAAGCAAATGGTGGAACTACAACTACGAATGATGCAAGTGCAACTGGTGTTGGTACAATAGATAGTGTTTACCAAGCAAATACAACAGCAGGTTTTTCAATAATTACTTATACTGGTACTGGGAGTGAGGGAACATTGGCACATGGGTTAAATTCAGCACCTGAAGTTGTTATAATAAAAAATAGAACAGATGGAAGAGAATATGTAGTTGGTCATACAGATAATACATTTAATGGACAACAATATTTATCAACAAATGGTGAATATAGTGCGAATGATGGTTCTTTTGGTAGCACTGCACCCACTCCAACAGTTGTAAATGTAAACTCTGACCAAACAACAAATGAAAGTGGCGATAGTATGGTTATGTATTGTTTTCATTCGGTAGACGGATATTCCAAGTTTGGCAGTTATGCTTCTAATAATTCGTCAGATGGAGTTTTTGTGCATTTAGGATTTAGACCAGCTTGGTTGATAATTAAATTAGCAAGTGCGTCTGGAGAAAATTGGCATATTTTTGACAACAAAAGAGCTACATATAATGTTGTTAAAGCTAGATTAATTGCAGATGGTAATTCGCAAGAAAACACAAATGATGAAATAATAGATTTTTTATCAAATGGGTTTAAATTGCGTGACAACAATGATGGATATAATGGTAGCAGTAAAACTTATATCTACATGGCTTTTGCAGAAATGCCTCAAAAATATTCACTTGCTAGATAGGAGAAAATAATGGTTTGGAAATATAATGGAGTAAATATTAAAGTTGGGAAAGAATGGAGTGATGGAACTTATAAATATCCATATAATTGGTCAACAGCATGGACAGATGCACAAAAAAAAGAACTTGGTTTGGTTTGGGAAGATGACCCAGACATAAGTTTTGATAATAGATTTTACTGGAGCAAAGGTATTGAAAGAAAGTTAGCTGATGAAGATGCTACTGATAAAGATGGCAACAAAGTTAAAGATGCTGATGGCAACCAAGTTATCAACGAAGGACTTAAAACAATCTGGGTTAGACAAACAAAAAAAACTGCAAACGATATGTTAGCTAAAACAGATTGGTACATTATAAGGGCAAGTGATGATAGTTCTTTATCAGTACCATCAGATATTACTGCCAAAAGAAAAGCTATTAGAAATGCAAGTAAAACCATAGAAGATAAAATTAATGCTTGTTCTAACCTTACTGCATTTAAAAAATTATTTGATGTACCAGTAAAAGACGGAAAACCTAGTGGAAATGCACCTATAAACGATTTCCCAGAGGACTAATTATTGATAGACCCAGTTTCAGCATTTGGATTAATAACGTCGGCTCATGCGACCATAAAAAAATGTGTAGAGATGGGGAAAGATTTAAATTCTGCCCAAAATGCCGTAATTAATTATGCAAAGGGCGAAGCTGAACTTGGTTTTGCCAAAGAAAGAAAGAAAAATGGCATATTTGGTGGAGTAATGGACAATGCTATTGAACAACATTTTAAAGAGGAAGAACAAAAAAGATTAAAAGATGAATTAAGGTCAATGTTTCAGCTATACGGCTCTGCTGGTCAATGGGAAAGACTTCAAGCCACGATTGCAAGAGCAAGAGCTGAACATAAAAAAGCATTGGAAGAACAAGCTAGGCAAAGGGATATTATTATTAAAACTGCTATTGTTATTGTAATTGGCATTGGTGGGCTGGTAGGCATATATTATTGGGCGATATATTTAAAAGGGTAATATGAAAGAAGAAAAAGAAAACAAAAAAAACATTTCAGCTTGGGGGGATATAAAAGTTAATGAAAATAGCTTTGAATTAATTTTAAGAATTTTGGGAAATGAATTTGTAGCTATAAAAATAGGTTCTACTAATTTTTCAGGTAAACTAATTGCTGGTGGAGTTCTTTTATTGTTTTTCACTTTTGTTATTATGGAATTATTCGGATTTGATGATTTATTAAAATGAATGCAGATACATTAATAAAATTAAAAATATTACCAAGATTTATGATGCTTGTGTCCACTGGTATGGCTTGGAACACTGCTCATTGGTTTATGGCACTTCCTGACCCATCTGCACCACAATCAGCTTTCGTTTCGGTTGTTATGGGTGCTATGACTGGCATTTTTGGGATTTGGATAGGTGCAGAACATAAAGATGTAAATATACCCACAGAAAAGAAAAAATGAAACCAGCATTTATTTTAATTTGCATGATGTCAGGTATTCCAGAAAAAAATTCAAAGATGTTATTATCCAGCATTAATAATTGTGTTTATTTCAAAGAGTACCTAACAAAGCAATCGGTAACAATGAAAAACAAAGATGGCAAAGTAGAAACCAAAATGTATGAATGTATTTGCAAACTTACAAAAGTTCCAGAGGAAACAAGATTATATTGATTTTTAAATTCTTTAATTTATATTATTAGGGTGGTGCAAATTCACCATTGTTATGATGAAGAAAGTGTGTTGATTCGTTGAGGACTGTAATTTATCGCAGTGTATATTTTAGTGAACTAACCTATTCAACACACTTTTATTATTAGGTTTAATAATGGTTAAAATAGTGCGATACTTGAGTGGGAGAAATAAAATGGCTAAATTAGAGCCAAAAACTACGAAAGAGCATATTGCAAATATTTATAATAAAATAGAGCAATTAGAAACTAATCATATTTTCCATTTACAAAAAGATGTTAAAAGGTTGAATTTTGTATTAATGACTATTGGATTTATGGTTGCATCACAATTTATAGCTATGATTATTAAGGTTTTAGAATAATGGATATTGAAAGATTAAAAGAAGAAATAAAAGAAGATGAGGGATATAAGAACGAAATTTATTTAGACCACCTTTCTTTAAAAACTTTAGGTGTAGGACATTTATTAAAAGAAACAGACCCAGAGTATGATTTAGAAGTTGGAACACATATAGATGATGAAAGAGTTAACGAATTATTTGAACAAGATATTAATGTAACTATTGATGAATGTAGAAAACTTTATTATGATTTTGATAAGTTACCAGAAGAAGCACAATTAATCATATGCAATATGATGTTTAACATGGGTAGACCAAGACTATCTCGCTTTCACAAGATGAAAAGAGCAGTAGAAAATCGTGATTGGAAAGAAGCATCAAATCAAATGAAAGATAGCAAATGGTATCGGCAAGTAACAAATAGAGCCGATAGACTTTGTAATAGAATGGAAAATATATGATAGCAAGTCTATTACCAGTAGCATCAAAGCTATTAGGCAAGTTTATTGAGGACAAGGACACCAAAAACAAACTCGCCCACGAAATATCCACAATGGCAGAAAAACACGCTCAACAACTGGCATTAGAGCAAATAAAGGTAAATCAGGAAGAAGCTAAAGGGAATTGGTTCCAAAGTTCGTGGAGACCATTAATTGGTTGGATTTGTGGTCTATCTTTAATGATAAATTACATGATATCGCCAATTTGTGCTGGGTTTGGAATTATTATACCACAAGCAGATATGTCGGTGATGATGCCATTATTATTTGGAATGTTGGGAATTTCAGGAATGAGGTCTTATGACAAAGCAAAAAAAACAGACACAAAAAATTAAACCAAAAGCAAAGGAGGTTGGTATGAGATACCACTTAATAAAAGCTTGGCAAGGATTTGAAAGGTTGAAATGCTGGGTGCAAATTATTATCGCATCTGCTATTTTAATAGGAATACATCAATTAATAAATCATTAAGGAGATAATTATGCCTAAAGGAAAAGGAACTTATGGGTCTAAAATTGGAAGACCTAAAAAGAAAAAGATGAAGAAAAAGAAGAAGTGAGTGGATTTACCACAACATCTACTCTTTCTGAATTAATAGACAAAAAACCTATTAAAAAGCCAAAAAGGTCTAAAATTAGATATAAAAGCAAAAATAATCGTGTTTTAAAAGCCACTCAGAGCAGATTAAAGGTTTTTAGGTAGTTTACTATATCCCCACTAAAACCTAACCCCAGCCATTAAAACTGGGGTTGGGTTTGAATTAAATTTATTATTAAGACGATTTAATACATTGGAGGAGTAAAATATTAAATACTTGTTATTTATGCCACATCAGAAAAAAAAAGACAATAGCTAAGATGCTTTTCGTAATGGAATATTTTCTTTTACAATATCTTCAACTTCTTTAAGGCAATCATGCAAAGTGCCTTTAACTATAAAATGTGGAGTGTTAAATGTTTCTGATTGTATATGCCAAAGTTTTTGAGAATCAGAAAGTCTACCTTTAGCAGTTTTTAGTTCAATATATAAAAGTTTGCCATCAGGATATTCAATAATAAAATCAGGAACACCAGCCCTAAAGCCCATCTTTTTAAGCTTTACATGAAAAGATATAGATTTTTTGCCCTCATTAGCTACATGAAAATGCCGAAATTTATATTGGTTAGAAAGATAATTTAACAAATCGTTACAAGCTATTTGAATATCTGCTTCTTTAATCATAGGGGATAACCTTTCGTTACCCCCTAACATAGCATAATTGGAGTATGCTCAAAGCTATTTTACTCAATTTTAAAATATTTACAAAAAAAAACATTAAAAGAGTTTACTTTTAAATAAAACTAATATAGAAATAAAGAACCTAGAGGTTTTTCTAGGTTTAGTAATAATAATAAGGAGTAATAAATGACTAATGTAACAAATATAGGCACAGATAGATTATATTATCATGCTTTAGATAAGTGCAAAAATTGGTGGGGAAAAGAAAAGCTAACTGATTTATACCACAAAAAGTTTTACAAAACCTTTTGGAATGCTGATAGACAAGCACAAAAAGTTGTAAAGTTAGTTAAGCAAAAGCACGAAACAAAAGTTCATCTTTTCTATACAGTAGTTGAGGACAAACAATCAGGTAAATATTTTGTTGTTTTTTATTGGAATAGATTTTTAAAAGAATATGGAAATGGAACTTATTTGTTTCTTATTTCTGATTACGGACATTTTTACATTTAATAATAGGGGGAAATAATGACTAGTGTTTATTCAATAGGTAGTGGCAGACAAAACAAAATGTTCTGCCTTTATCATACTTTCATGGAGTATAGGTCTTATGGCTCTTTTGAAAGAACTCATCATGTAGCTAATCTTTCAACTGATTATCAAAAAGCAGTAACCAAAGCTAAATCAATATTTAAGAAATATGATGACAATAATACAAAACTTGTCATTAACCAAGAATGGGAACTTAATGAGATTAAAAGAGATGGCACATCAGAGCAAAAAAATATTTATCAATTTGAGCCAATTAAATGTGAGGAAGAAAAACAAGTATTTCCATTATCACAAAAGGTTGGAGTTGAAGGCGATAAAATTCATTTAAATTTAGGTGTAACTGATGCTTTTAGTTTTAAAGGTAGGTTTGGTTATTGTAGAGGTGTTAAGTTTGTTGATAGTAAACATAATGAATATATTACTTTTAGCACATCAAATTTCATTCGCTCTTTAAATGTAGGCAATACAGTTTTTTGCGAAGCTACAATAAAATTTCATAAAGCAGACTATGACGAAGATAATAATAATATATGGATAACAAATTTAAATAATATTAAGGGGGATAAATAATGATATTATTAACAAAAAAGATAAGAGAAAAACTTATCAAAAATCATCAAGAGCAAGATGGTACAAAAACTTTTAAAGCAGAGGTTAAATTATTTAACCCTTGTGGGATAGGTACTTGGTATTTATCAGAACTTAATCCTGATACAAATGTGGCTTTCGGATTATGTGATTTGCATGAAAAAGAATTAGGGTATGTTTCTATTGATGAATTAAAAGAAATAAAATTGCCATTTTTTCTAACAATAGAAAGAGATTTATATTACCAGCCAACACATTTTAGCGATTTAATGCAATCAAGGGGAGTAGTATAATGAAGCAACAAATAACAAAATCACAAGCAGAGGAACTTTGTAACAAACAAGGTTTCTCTATTGAGACTTTGGGAAAGATAGTTGAAATTTTACCTAATCCCAAAACTTATAATTTTACAGTTGAGAATGAAAGACAATATGCAATTAAAGTTCTTAATGTAATCTCTAACCTAAAGCAGAAAGAAAGAGATAGAGTTTTAGCTAGAGCAATAAAGTTAAACAAGGTATAGGGGGATTAAATGGAAAAACTTGTTTATTACAAATGGGACATGACAATATTTGAATTTTTTTCAATGAGTAAAGACATATTAAAAGTATTTGATTTGCCAGATGATAAAGGTCATAATTTTGAACTCAAAAATATGCTAAAACATCAATACAAAATTGAGAAAGAAGCAGAGCATTATCATAATAATATTTATGATGTTAGGGTTTATAGACATCTCTGGCAAATGCCTTATGCCGAGAATAAAGCTTATACAGATGTAATTGGCGATGATATTATATGGTTATCCATAAAGAGAAAAGACAAAGAACCTTGCCGAGATTGGCGAGATTTTATGGAGATTAAAAATCAATTAGTAGGGGTAGAACATGAGGGAGTAGAACTTTACCCAGCGAAAGAAAGATTGGTTGATACTGCTAATCAGTTTCATTTATGGTGCTTTAAAAACCCAGAAAGATTTTTCCCATTTGGTTTTACACATGGTTGCCAAATAGACAAAGAAGCTAAAACAAGATTTGGTAATTCTAAACAAAGAACATTTAATGAGGGAGCAAAGTAATGAATAAAAGTATTAAACCATTTAAGGACATAATGCGATTTGACCTTATTACAGAAGAAAAGATAACTCATTATTTCAAAATATATTTTGTGGATAATAGTATCGGACTTTTCAATAATGAATTTACTTTAATTAAGACAATCAGGGGGACAATATAATTTATGGATAATAAAAAAATAATAAAGCATATTCTAAATGCTACACCAAAGAAATATACATTTTGGAACACAGATATAGGTTTCAAATTGTTAGGAATTTTCTTCTTACTAATACTATTAATCTTTTTATCAGGGTGCAGTAGCACACCAATAGTAGATAGCAGAGGAAAATCATCTGCAAATATCAAAGGCGATATGAACAGATACCATGATGACTATTTTACTTGTAAATCACTAGTTGAAAACGAAACAAGTTTCGTTATGGAAGCTGGGAAAATACTGTATAATAGTTTAAGATGGAGAGTGTTATGGCTTTCACCCAAATTAGATACTAGGTCAGATTTTTTAAATAACTGCCTAGAGGGTAGAGGTTATAATGTCATTAATAAATAATAAGGAGTAAAATATGACTAATGAAGTAATAGGAACAGTAAAAAGCTGTTTTGATAATACTAAAGATGGCGAATATAATTATGCTATCATTTTAAATGATGAAACTAGACTTTATTATCGTGGGTTTGAATTAAATCCACTTTTTAAGAATGGCGATAAAATAAAGTATAAAATCATCAATACAAAAGAATCTGCACAAGGCAATCCATACACAAACATCAGTAGTGTTGAAATGGCAAAAGATAATATATTAACTCCAGCAGTGGTAACAAATAATTTTTCCAAAAATAATACTCAACGATTGGATATATTTGTTACTGGTGTTGTTGGTCGTTCTATGGGTTCAGGACATTTTTCAGTAAATGACATTGAAGCTTTAACTAAAAATGCAGTAAATGCTTTTAATGAAAACCTTGAAAAATTATAAAAAACTTTTTTCAGACTATTGGGGGTATTGCGAAAGCGATATCCCTATATGCTGGGGTTGCCATAAAGAAGTAGCAGTTGATATTCACCATCTAATACCAAAGGGCATGGGTGGTGTTAAAAACAACAGATTAAATAGAATTGATAATCTTTTTCCCGTTTGTAGGTCGTGCCATACAATCGCACACAAAAACAAATCTATAAATGAAAAATGGAAAAATGTTTTAAAAGAAAAAATGATATTAAAAGGTGGGGGATATGATTGGTAAAGAATTAACAGATAAAGCATTAGAAATAATTAATGCTAGAGGAAAGAATTATGGGGATATAAAGGAAAACCATCAGGATATAGCTAAAGGGTGGGAAGTTATCCTTAACACCTCTGTATCGGCAGAAAAAGTGGCTTTATGTATGGATTGGGTTAAAACAGTTAGACTTTTAAGTGATAAACAACATTTAGATAGTGTGGTTGATAAAGTTGGTTATGCAGTAACTTATTATGAAAATATTAAGGGGAGTAAAAAATGACTGATATTTATGGATTACAGTTTGACCCAAATAAACTTTCACATAAGCAAGAACAGTTAGGATTAACCTTTAGTGATTTTGATACTGCACTTGAGTTAATGAAAAAAGAAGAAAAAATGATTATTGCTGATTTAACTCTTTATTATATGCGAAATGTAAAGTATAAAAATACATCTGAATTAAATGCACATATTTATTCAGACGAAAAGATTAAGGACTTTAACAATAGATTTGAAAAAGTTCTTAAAGAAAGGAATCGTTCTAAAATTAGATACGAAACCTTTAAAACCTTTCGTGAGGACTTGAGAACGAAGATGGTCAACGAAAGAGAAATGGCGAAACATTTATAGAAAAGGAGTATGTCATGAGCCAATTAAAAGAAATCAAAAGTTACCTTGAATATGGTAACAAAATCACCCCAATAGAAGCATTAAACAAATTCGGAAGTTTCCGATTAAGTGCTATTATTCATAAGTTAAGACAAAGTGGAATGAATATTAAAACTAATAATGTAACAGTAAATAATAAAACTTTTGCTGAATATGAATTAGTTAGAGAGCCACAAAAAGTTTTAAATTTATTTGGGGGTAACAATGTCAGATAGATTATTTACCCAAGAGGAACTGGAAGAAAGTTCACACGAAGTAGATTTACAAAAGCAAATCTGTAGAGCCAAATATCAGGAACAAATAGATAAAATGGAAAGTTTAATAAAAGCTTTAGAAGATTATCAGCAAAGTTATGGCAGAGAAAGTAATGTTTATTTTGATATAATTGCTCTTAAAGCACAAATTGTTAAAAACAAGGAAGTGGTTCAGGAATTTCAGGGGATAATATGATAGAACATTTTAAAAAGTTTGATGGTGACGATAAGAAAAATCTATTGCCATTATCATTTAGTCAATTAAGCGAATTTGCCTTTCAGCGAGAAAGATGGGCTTTAAAAAGATTATTTGGATATCAGTTTCCAAGTTCACCAGCTATGGAAAGGGGAAAGGC
>VTLG01002727.1_pt1 | contig 19751 bp, 36 predicted proteins | sample 4694571 | NCBI WGS metagenome assembly VTLG01 (sample SAMN12604809, study PRJNA352737) | marine metagenome | biome: ENVO:00000447; feature: ENVO:00000209|ENVO:00000569|ENVO:01000036; material: ENVO:00002151; isolation source: viral sequences binned using virsorter ... | reverse complement strand
CTTACGAACAATTAAGAGAAAGATTACCTCAGGAAATTAGTAATGAAATAGTTTTATTACTTTCTCAAAGTTACGAAGCGTTCGCTGACTTTGCAGAAATCCAAACACAAGCTGACGTAAACGAATTTAACACTAAATATAACGTTCAACTATTCCTGCCTAAACAAGCGGGGGCGTAATGGGCGCAAGACCTTACTCGTATTATGATTCGCTGCCTAATAAGCTTGACGATAAAGATGTCGTTGATCAAATTAGATTTCAAGTAAGTCGAAACAACGTCAAGCAACCTAAACATAAATCAAAGAAAAAAGTTTTTAATCCAATGTCCATATTGCTTATGGATCCTGTTTTAGGAGCTAGCGCATGGGCAAGAAAAGCAAAATACAATAAAAAAATTGCAGAGGGTAAGTTAGATGAAATAACTGAAGAAGAAAAATTATTATTTGAAAGTAAAGCTGATCCTAAGAGAGGATTTTTTGAAAGATTAAATCCTAAAAATTTAATACCAAGAGATACAAAAAAAGAAATTGACACAATAGCAGACATAGCCACAGGCGCAGTCACAGGTATACCATTAGGTGTTAAATCATTAGCAGAGTTCTTAACCATCGGTACAGACTATAAATATGATACTAATTTTACAGAAGCATTAGATAAAAAAACAAGAGAGTTTTTAAAATATACAGGTGAACCAGAAACATTAGCTGGTGAGATTACTCAGATAGGTACGCAGTACATGGTACCAATGAAAATAATAGATAAAATCATAGGAAGAATTGGAAAATTAAAATATTTAAAAGGCAAGACCTTGTTTATGCAAAATGCTAAACTTGCAAACAAGCACAGATTTATTCAATCAGGAGCAAGCCTTGCTCAAAGGTTAGGAACTAGTGGCTTATCTTTAGGAGCTACAGACTTTTTAATATCAGGTGGTGAAAGAAAATTAGATCCTCTTTTTTATGCAAGAACTAAAGAAGAAGGAAAGACAGGTAAAGAATTAGCAGCAGCTAGACTTTCAAACAAAATTAAATATGGAAAAGAAGGAGCTATACTAGGATTAGGTTTTCCATTAATAGGACCAGCACTTGGTTTAGGAGTTAAAACTTTAGGTTATGGTGTAGGTGTAACTTATGATCTTGCAGGCAGAGTTGTTAATCCTTTACTCTCAGCAGTAACAAAAACAATGGCGATGGATCCTTTAGTACTTCCAGCCATAGTGAAAGGCTTTAGAGGAAATGCAGATGTAGTCTTTAATCAATTTGGAACACGACTTGCTTTAACAGGTTTAGGTAGAACTAAACAATGGACTCAACAACTTCCTCCTTATAAAGAATGGCAAAGATTTACTGTTGATAACATTGATCCAGTAAAATCAGGTTTAAAAAAAATAGACAATGCTCTTTCTTGGATTAGATCAGCGGGTAAAAATATGGCAGAAGCAGCGTTTATTAAAGGCTCTGCAAGCAGAGAGATTAGAGCTTCAGGAAAAAAAATTCAAGATTTATTAAAAAGTATCCAACTAAAATCATATGATTTAGCTAAACAATCTGAGGGCTTATATAATACTAATAAGACTTCTCCTTCTTTCATGAATAAAATTGCCGATGACATCGAAGAAGTATTAGATGGTAAAAGAAAACTAAGTAATCTTCCTGAAGTAATGCAAAATACTGTTAAGCTTTTAAGAGAAGAAACTATTAAAATAAATAAAATATTTAATAAGTATATACCTGATGATAATAGTTTTGCTCATGCATTAAATGGTGGAACAAAAAGTTATGTTAAAAAATCTTTTGCATTTTTAAATAATCCAGGAAGAGCGATGCCAAATAGCGACATTAGATTTATAAATGCTGCAAAGTTTATAGAAAATCTTATTAAAAGAGATAAAAATTTAGTCGATGAAGCAATTATGAATGGGGGTAAAGGAGTCACTAAATCACAAGCTATCAAAGATTATTCTAATTTAATGACAAGACAAATTTTAAACATGGGTAAAGTGGATAACAGAAACCCATTTGAAGTACTTAGAAAAGTTGGAGAAAGATTAAACCTAGAGGGTTTTTTAAAAGAAGGTGAAGAACTACCAACAGTTATTAATAAATTATTGGGTAAAGGAGAAGTTAAGGGTCTAGAAGGTCTTAAAAATAATATCTTGTTTACTACAACAGGCATGATGGCTGCTGTTGCCAACAAACAAATGTATGACTCACTTGCAAGAGTAATGTTACAACAAGGACGAGTATTTAGAACTGCATCTGAAGCGCGAGCTGCTACAGGATCAACGGAAGTAGTTCAAATAGGAAGAATTGATGGGTTGTCTGGTTTAAGAACTGAGCTAAGTAAATTATATACTGATGCTGAAACAGCTAAAGTATTAACAACTAACAGAGGACCACTGGATATCTTAACAGAAATTCCATTGTATACTACTTTCCTTCAATTTAAAGCGGGAGTTCAATGGGGTAAGACGGTAGGTTCACCCGCTACTGGATCAAGAAACTTTGTAACTGCAGCAGACTTTGCAATGTTAAGAGGATTGATTGGTGGTAGAGCTTCAGTAACCAATGCAGTTAAAATGCAAGTAGATGATATTTATAATTCTGGAAAATTAGCTGGCTCACAGGAAGAAAAATTATTAGCTAACATAGAAGAAGGAATTAGATACGGTGCACTAGATGAAAACATAGTTGTAACTGAATTAAGAGAATTGTTGGCTGCTACCCAAAAAGGAAAAACAATTAACTCGTTTGATAGTATGATTAAAGCGGCTGGCGATGCACGGATCGTGGAATTGATGGGTAAACTATACGCAGGTGGTGACCATGTGTGGAAATGGTATGGTTATAATTGGTATAAATCTTTTTTAAAAGACTATGCAAAAAATGATATGAAAAGAATGCAAACCTGGTTTAGTAAAATAGCGGGTAGAGAATTAGATATGTTAAATACTGATGGCTCTAAAAAAACTTTAGAAGAAGCTATCAAAGAAGCTTCAGCTTATTACGTTAGAAATACTATGCCTACCTACAGTAAAGTACCAGCAATTATTAAAGGTGTAAGAAACTTACCACTTGGAAACTTCGTAGCCTTTCCAGCAGAAACTTTAAGAGGTTCTTTTAATGTATTAAATATATCTACTAAAGAAATTTTATCAGGAGATCCAATCCTAAGAGAGATGGGATACAGAGGTTTGATTGGACTGTTCACTACACAAGGTGCTAAAGGTTTAGCGATTATGAAACTGTATGGAGCTATGACAGGTTTAACTGCGGATATTATGAAAGAGTTTCAACAAAACTTGGCTCCTGGATACCAAAAGAATTCACAACTACTAGCTATAACTAAAGCTGTAAAAGGTAAATTTAAAATGGTCGACCTATCTACTGTGCTTCCATATGATTATGTAAGAAGACCCTGGGAAGCATTAAACAATGCTATTCAACAAAAAAGATTAAACAACCAAAATTTTGGTAATTTTTGGAGGCATTTAGTTTTTGATGAAGCAGGACCAGTGAGAGAATTCTTTGATCCTTTTATCTCTACACCAATTGGTTTAGAAGCATTTCTTGATATAAAAAGAGGCTATACTAAAACTGGAAAAAAAATCTGGAGTGAGTTAGATGATGATGAAACTATAGATAATAAATCTTGGGAACATATAATTAATACACTAGAACCAGGAGCCATTACAACTCTAAAACAAATGTACTCTGCATACACAGGCGTTCCTTACAAAGGAAGAGTGCATGATATGCAAGATGTATTAATGGGTCTAGCAACTGGAATTAAACCGTATGAAGTAAATGTAAATAAAACCATCGACTTTTTAGTTGGTGATTATACTAAAATTAGAACTAAAGCTTTCCAAGCAAGTGATATGTATGACACAAATACTCATAACGAGGATGGTGACATTGAAAGAGAATTTATTAACATACAAAGAAATATTTGGAGAGAACAAAGAAGAATCTACAGAGCTTTTAGAACAGCTAAAAAATTTGGTGTAACAAATTCTTCTTTAAGAAAAGAATTAAGAGCTAGAAATATTTCTTGGTCAAACATTCAAAAAATTTTATCCGGTAAGTTTGATCCTCTACCTTATAGTAAACCAAGATTTGAAGGTAAAATTCAAGAGATAAAAGAAAATGAAAAAGATAAAGGGTTCAACAAAAAAAGATCTATTAATAAAAGATCTTGGTATCCAAAAAGCGAACTAGATAGAATTCTTAGAAGATTAAATAATCAAAGACTAGATGGAGAATTTTTCTATGATAAAATTACAGCACCAACAATACCAGTTAATAATCAAACAAGTTTAGTACTACCCACTCCAGGCGGTACTGGCGGAGGAGGAGGTGCTAATATTCAAACACCACCACTACCTGGTACACCAATGCCAGATAAGAAATTGGTAGCAAGCATGCCACAAATTAATCAACAAACTGGGTTGACACGAACAGAGTCTGCCCTATTATCACCAAGCGAACAAGTTATCGCACGGAGAACCTAATGGCTAAATCAAACGCTTTACAAAAGATTGAATCGCATGAAAAGCTTTGTCGGATCATGCAAAAATTAACACATAAAAAAATTCATCAGATAGAAGAGCGAGTAAAAAGACTTGAGAAGATATTATTGACATGCTCAGGAGCATTGATTACTGGCATGGCTTTTTTAATTTATACTTTAATCAGTCACTTAGCTTCATAAAAAATGTCTAAACAACCCTTAACAATTTCAGAAGAAGCAAAAGTTCAAATGCCTATGAAGACGGTAGCGTCCCTCATAACTCTCGTAGCAATTGGGACCTGGGCTTTTTTTGGCATTCAAGAAAAATTAAATACACATGCAACTAAACTACAAATTATGGAGAAGGATCTCGAAATGAATTCAGAGTTCAGAATAAAATGGCCTCGTGGATTACTCGGATCCTTACCCCGCTGATTCAGAACAATTTATGCTGATCGAAGAATTATATAAACAAACTGACAAGCAACAGGAAAGAATTGATGGTATGTTGCACAATGAAGTTAATATTAATGCTTTAGAAAAAGCTGTTGATAAGTTACAATCAGATGTGGAAAAATTAAAAGATAAACAAAGGGAGTTTGGTAATGGAAACAGTCATTAGCGGTGTGATCGTACTTTGTATGTTTTACCAACAAGGATTGATCGAGCACACATACATTCAGGATCAGAAGATGAGCTCCTGCCTTAAGGCCAAGCGCCAGGTTGAGAGATCGGTGAATCCTGAAAATATTCGTATGCAGTGCGGTGAGGTAGATGCTATCATCGAGCGGGACGAAACAAGTGATCCACCAAGATTTAGAATAGTTAAAATTGTTAAAGATAAGTATGATTCATCAGGATATACTAAATAGGGGGAGTTATGAGACTATCAAAACACTTTAGCCTGGAAGAGATGACACGTAGCATGGTTGCTGCGCGTAGAGGAATAGATAACACACCAGGAGCTGGTGAAATTAAAAATTTAGGAGACCTGTGCTATGAAATACTGGAACCAGTTCGTGCACACTTTGACAAGCCTATTGTGGTGTCCTCGGGCTACCGCAGCGAGGCGCTGTGTGAAGCAATCGGCAGCAAAAAAACGTCGCAACATGCGAAGGGCCAAGCGGTTGACTTCGAAATCAACGGAATTCCTAATATTAAAGTCGCTTATTGGCTGACTAATAACGTGGACTTTGACCAGTGCATACTAGAATTCTACAAACCTGACGATGGACAAGCGGGCTGGATCCACGTGTCGTATCACGAAAAAGGGTCTAACAGGAAACAAATTCTTACTTTTGATGGTAAACATTATGAAAATGGCCTTCCAGAAATGAAATGGCAGGGTGGCAAGGTAGTAGAATGAGAGCAGCATTAAAAAGACTAAGAAACTTAGTTAATGAAAATCAAGGCTACATCTTATTGGCAATACTTATTGTAACAATTTTAAAATGAATAGTTTTTTTAAAAAAGCGGGATCTTTAACCCCAGAAGTTACTCATGGTATTTGCCCTTCATGTCAGTCGCCAACAATGTTAATATCTTTAACTAAAGACTTTTATAGATGTATAACCTGTGGTTCTGATTTAGAGCAAAAAATAAACGGCGTTATAAAATATATACCTGCCGCCCTAATAAAAAAAGAAGAAAAACCTGAAGCATAATGAGTAAAAGGCCCAAGTATGGTGTAGCCACAAAGCCTAAAAGAGACAAGCCTAGAAAAAGGCCTGGACGCCATAAAAAGCGCTTAAATAAACACGAAAAAAGAATGAAAAAAAAACGTTGACAAATATTCTATAAATGATTATATAGGATTTATGAAAGAAATAAACATTAAAATTAAAAACATATCTTTAAAGCAGTGGCCTCTTTTATTAATTGAATTAAATTTAGTTGCTAAAACTTGGAAAAAATATGGTCCAATTATAGACATTAAAGCTAAAAACTTTGATAAAATCATAAAATGGGGAAAGAAAAAACACGGTGAACCAGAAGATTGATGGTCAAAGAGATTATACTAATAATCCTTTTGATAAATGGAGAATTAAGTCTACCCTCATTCCCGTTTAAAGGCACAGTAATGGAATGCTTTGCATACGGTGATAAATTAAGGGTTGAACTCGCAACTTATAACGATGAGCGTAATACATGGTTTTTAAATGATAGAACGGGCACGTGGCAAGGATTTATATGCAACTAATAGAACGACCAGACACATTTTTAAGAGAATCCACACAAGAAATTAAATTTCCACTAAGTGAGGAAGACCAGGTCATTATAGATCAAATGTTAGATACTATGTATCGTAACAACGGTATCGGTTTAGCTGCTAATCAAGTTGGTTATACAAGACGTATATTTGTTATGGACACTACACCAAGTAAAGCTAATCCCATGATATTTGTTAATCCTGTAATTGAAAAGTCAGCTAAAGAAAAATTAACTGAAGAAGAGGGCTGTTTATCCTGCCCTAAACAATTAATAGAAATTAGAAGACCAATCTATGTGGGTCTTAAGTGGTTTTGTAGACATGGAGAAGAACAATATAAAACTTTCTACCATTTACCTGCTCGCGTGGTGCAGCACGAAATGGATCATTTAGATGGAAAACTAATTACTGATTAAATATCTGTTTTAGGTAATTCTCTGCATGCAAATCTTGTAAAAAGTCCTTTTTTATTAATCTCTTCTCTACCCACATCCATAGTCATGCTAATAGATTCTTCATATCCTCTCATAAGACAATCATACATATTATCAAATTTTTCGTCAACGACGAGTGGTGGTGTACATGTACCTGATACAAAAGAACACACCAACATTATTAAAATTATTTTCATCTTGACAACCCTCTAGAAATTTATATATTATCCTACAAATAATGAAAGGAAACTATATCATATGACAGATATAAGCAAATATAAAAATGTATCTTTATCAAAAGATACATATACTAAAATTGATCGGCTTAGACGAGTAATTGTGCCAAACACAATTATAAGTCGAAGTCAAACCGTTAATATTTTAGTAAATGAAAAGGTAGAAAAATTAAACGGTAAAGGGAAGGAGAAATAATGTTTAAAATATCACAAGAAGAGAGACAAAAACTTCTTAACTATTTAAAGAACAGACCTTACGCAGAAGTGTTTACGCTAATAGCACTTGTTGTAGGATTAAAACCTATTGAGAATAGTAAAGCTAAAGAAGAAAAGAAAAACTAATGACAATTTGCCCACGATGCAAAGGTAATGGTTTTTTTAAAGTCAAAGAAAGTGTAGATAACAAAGTGGATGTTGTGGTACAATGTCCAATGTGTAATTCGGAAGGAGAAGTCCATGATAAAGAGTTTGATGAGCATCTTGATACTCACCCTCTGCTTAAGTCATTGCGCTCGCAACATTGAGTTTAATGGATTTGATCCAGCGACTTCTGCGCTGAAATGGATAATTACGAATGATGACGAACGAAGACGTTAAAAGAGTAATAAAGAAACCGGTCGATCTAGAGGAAAGAATCGAGCAGCTAGAAAAACAGAGAGAAATTCTTAAAGCTGCCTGCAAGAAAGCAGGCGAAACAATTAAAATTTTAACTAAACGAGCTCAAGAAGCTGAAGGAGAAGTTACTATTGTTAAAGGAATTGGTCAAAATTCTCCAGAAATGAAAGCTTTGCAGAAAGAAGTAGGAGAATTGAAAGCAGAATTAGCAAGAGCCAAAGAAGACCACCAATATGATAACCTAGTTCATCAAAAAGAATTAAAATCTTTGGGGAAAAAATAATGGACCCAATATTTAAATGGATATTTGGTTTTCTAGGTATGATGACTCTTTTATCATTATATGTATTGGTGTTTGTATTATGAATAGCCCGTTAGAAAAATTACTTTCATTAATCATGGCCCTAACTCTTATTGTGGCCTTAGTTTTTATAGCTATGATGCTTCACGACTTAAATGATCTTTGGAGCGCCTTAACAAATTATCAACAAATAATAAAATCTCAAAATGATAAGATAAGAGATCTTCAGATACTAGTTATATCCAAATTAAATATAGGCACAAGTATATGAACGATACTGACGCAGCATATATAGCAGGGCTCTTTGACGGTGAAGGTCATGTTCAATATAAACAATATTTGGATACTAAACGTAAAAATAGACCAAGACGCTATAAAGTTTGGAGAATCTGTATGGAAATGTCTATGACCGATGAAATGGTTATTCGTTGGGTCCATGGTATTTTAAAAGTAGGAACAGTTAATCTTAATATAAAAAACAAATCTCCCAGTTCTAAGTCTCATTGGAAAGATCAATGGCGTTGGAGGTGTAGTCACCGAGATGCCTATAAGGTTGCTAAACTGATATGGCCCTATGCACAAGTTAAATTACATAAGATAGAACAAATTATAGATCATTACGAACCAGAGTATAAAGCTCCCAATGTAGTAAGTTTGGAGGCGTATAGAAATGACTGATGTTGAAAATTACTGTGTCTGTAAACAAAGACCGATGGATTCTGATGCAGAAGCATTGATAAAAGAAATTAAAAAATATCGCGACGGGATGGTAGCAAAGAACCTTCCGTTTCAATGGATAAGCGATATCATTACCAAATGGGAAATGAAGAAAGTACCTAAGTTAGATTTCTTAGAAGAAGCTGAAAAGGAAAAGAAAGAATTAGAAGAATCATATAAAGAATCGGTAAGACAAGCGAAAGAGAGAAATGAAAGAATTTAAAATGAAAATATTATTATGGATCCAAGGCTGGTCCGGTCAACTTAATTCGTGGGCCTGGACTGAATGGGACAGGCTTCATCGCGAGGACTGGGTTAAAGGTTATAAGAAGTGGAGGAAAAAACAAAAGTTTCACCCAAAAGCAATGGATGGATATGGAGAATAAATGAAGTGGAATAAACTATATAAATATCCCAGGAGTAAACGGGAAATACTAAAGGGGGACCGGCATTATGATGTTAATGACGAAAAACTACCAAGTGTTACGACGATACTACAAGCGACTCAAGATGCTGAGAAAGCTGAGAGCCTCGCCCGCTGGACTTCGAGAGTTGGCCAGGTTGAAGCGAAAAGAATCGTGGAGCAAGCAGCAAAGCGTGGGACAGCGATGCATTCGTATCTGGAAACGTATTTGCAAGGCGGCAAGGTTTTAGATTTAAGAGATGTGGGGGCTGAGGCGAGCAGCATGGCAGAAACGATTATTGCTAAAGGATTCAATGACTTAGAAGAAATTTGGGGATCTGAGGTGACTTTGTACTACCCAAATTTATACGCCGGAGCAACGGACCTATGTGGTATTTATCAGGGGCGCGAAAGTATAATAGATTTTAAACAGACCAACAAGCCTAAACGAAATGAATGGATAAAAGATTATAAGTTGCAGATGATTGCGTATGCGATGGCCCATAACTGTGTCTATGATACGAGCATCGATCAGGGTGTTATCCTTATGTGCACACCTGACAATTTCTTTCAAAAATTTACAGTCAATGGAGCCGAATTCCGGGAGCTAAAGTGGGAATGGCTAAAAAGAGTTGATAAATATTATGGCTAAAATGTGGCGATTGCCACAATGTTGCCACATTCTAGAGGCTGGAGACGGGCAGCGAGGGGCAAAAACGTGGAAAAAAAGTTCAAAAACCCGCATAAAATTGAATTTTTCCACATTTTCCACATTTTCATTTTAAAAATGTGGAGCTTAAAACCGTTGGTATATATGGCTAAAGTGCCGTTTTCCCCATTTCCACGTTTTTGAAAAACTTTTTGGGATAAAATTTCTCGAAAAGATATTTTAGCTCTAAAATGTGGAAATCATCTCAAAATAGGTTATTATCCGCGCCAAGTAATAAAAGTAGCTTCCACGTTTTTGAAATGAAAAATGTGGAAAATGTGGAAAGCCGCTAGTACCAACAGTTTTTGAGGGTCGAAAATGGGGAAGATTTTAAATGGTGTTTGGATTAGTAATTAGTATGATGACAGAAGGGGAGTTTTGGGATAAGTTTCATAAGAAACATAATCCAGGGTTCCAGTATGGCACGAAGAAAATTGAAAAAAAAATCACGAAGAAGAAAACAAGTCGTACTACCAACGCAGCCAAACGACATCCCGTATTCAAAGTACCGGATTGAATGGGTTGATGCGTTGAGTGATTCAGGCTGGGCCGATGATAGAGATTTCAATAGAATGAAATTAGCAAAACCAATTAATGAGGGTTGGTTGTTTTCCAAGGATAAAAATTCAGTTAAAGTTTTTGCATCTTATGATATAGATCCTGTAACAAAAGAAATAACTTTTGGTGATAGAACAATGATTCCAACTTCTTGGATTGTTAAGATGACTAAAATTAGTTAACCTTCTTAAGTCTTAGTTGCTTTTGTTTTAACTTAACTTTTTGTTTTAATTCTTCTGAAGATCCTTCAAGGATCGGAGAGTACTCATTCATAATTTCTTTCATTCTGTTTTCCAGTTCTTCTTCTGAGAGGTCATCTAGTTTTCCAGTTCTAATAATTTTCTGTTCAATATATAATCCGGCTGCTTTACCCCGTGCTACTTCAGCATTAACTGCAGCAGACCATGCACCTTTTTTTAATGCGTCTATTCTTATTCTGGCAAGTTCAGATATGTGTCTTTCAAATGTGACAGCATACTTCTTCTGGTATTCTTCTCTTAGTTCACCAATATATTTGACTACTAAAGGATATTTCTTTGGACTTTGTAGTTCTGATGCAGTGACTCTGGCTCTATCTATTGAATATCCTGCGTCTCTCGCACATTCAAAGCCGTTCTTTCTGCCTTCATTACTGACCACTTCATGAGCAAATTTCATCTGCATTTCAGTCAATCTCTTTGGAACTCCCATGTATTGACAGATACAGTAATATGGCGTACAAGTCAATATATGATTAATGCGAAAGAATTAGCTCTACAATTAGATAGATTTCTAAAATCTCCAACAGCTCAACAAGCTAGGGTGCAAGTTAAAGTTCCACACGGGGAGTTTAAATCTCCGGATGGACATTTTGACATCAAAAGTATTTATCTCTTGCAAAATAATGTAATCGGAGCTAGAGAAACTCATAGAATTGTCTTAGAGATTTCTACCACAGAGTCCTGGAAGATGAGTAAGCCTAAGTTGAAACTATAACAAATCAATTACGGCAAAAAGTGGTAAAAAATGAGACTAAATTTTGGCATGAAGTTAAGAAAAATACACCCCAAATTAGCTGGACAAGAATTGAAAACACTAGCTTACTTGGTACTCCCGATCTATTGGGCTATAATGTTAATAGTCACTTTTTTACAGTAGAGCTGAAAGTAACCAAGGGTAATAAAGTCAAATTTTCACCCCACCAAATAGCCTTCCATGTGAGGCATCCTAACAATACATTTATCCTTACGAAGCACCTCGTCTCTAGAGACGTGAAACTTTATGAGGGGAGAGATATTATGAAGCTTGTTGCTTGCGGCTTGAAGCTTGATGCTTGCCGCTTGGGGCTTGCGGCTTGCTGCTCGCATCTAACCTGGCTTGAGGCTTGAGGCTTGATGCTTGTTGCTTGCGGCTTAGAGCTCTGAGGGCTGCGTAATATTTAGGATGCTTGAATTCCATCGAACTGTTTTTCTGTTATACGAATTTTTTTTCCTGTTTTAATAATGATTATCCAGTAGCGTCTATTCTCCCGGCCCATAAAGCCGTCTTTGCGCTTTGTATAATCAAAAAATAATTTAATGTTTACCATATGATATATTTTTAATTTCTTTATTCCAGCAATTTCTACAATCTTTGCATTGATTGCCCTGCTTAGCGCTTGGACACGTGGCGCCACCCGTTACAACTGTCGACGTGTTGGTCCAGCCTCCAGCTGCTGCCTGGTCGATCATTGGCATCGAGAATCTTATAACTAAATTATCAGGGGCCAGCGGCAGGAAGTGCTTCACCCAGGCTTCTCGTGTTGGCATCCAGTGCCTGACAGTAGGCGTCAACTTGCACACCGCAAAGATCTTAAGCAGGTGGTCCTCGTCCTGGACATCTCCTGAGTCGTGCCATCTAAAAACTTTTGATTTTTTGGAATTAATAAGAAGAGCCATAGCTCCTGACCAGAGATCATGCTTGATGCTTGCCAGTCTTCGATACTGAGCGTCTTGTACAACTTTAAATACATAACAACCTTTAAGTGCATAACAATTAAAACAGACGCTGTCCTTCACCAGCCGGAGCTTCGAGCCCGTTTTGCATTCTTTGGCTGGTATACCGTAAGCCCAGCCAGGCATTTTTGATGGCTTAGACAGTCCGCCTACTAGATCCCATGCTTCACTTGTTTTCATACTTTCTACTTTCTTTATATTTTGTAATTTTGGCATAATTAAGGCGAGTCAAGCTTGCTGCTTGACGCTTGCAGCTTGCGGCTTGCTGCTTGTAGCTTGAGCCCTGGCCCCTGAGCCATTCCGCGTGGCGCAAGAATATTTTAATAGTTGGTGGTCCGGGTTGCCTGCTCACAAGACTTTCTGCTTGCTGTTTGCGGCCTGACGCGTCATATTATCTGAGATAGCAGGGCCGCTTGCAGCTTGCTGTTTTAAGCTTTTAAAAAACTTCTCACAGCTTCTGACATAACCAGGAGATAAATCCTGGTTATTATACAGAAAGTAGTTTAATAAATTATTGTGTTTACTTCGTATTCTGGACATTTATTTTATGTACATCAAAGCCCAGGTCGTAGAGATGGTTCTCCAGTTCTGATGTTATTTCTTTTTTAGTTGGTGCTTTTGATTTATGAGACTCAGACCATCCACCAGACATGCTGTCTTCTGTTGTTGGATGCTCTAACTTAATTGTTATTGTTCTTTTTTGCATATTATCCCTTTCTATATTAGGACTATGTTAAGCACTCAGTCAGCCTTCCTTTTTTAACGTCTTGATTTCACCAATGACCAGTGACCGAAAAACCTGTTAATATTTATGCCTACTTAACATAATCAAACTCATCCTATACTATCCCGTACCAGCTGTCAAGCTTGATGCTTGAAGCTTGCGGCTTGCTGCTTTTTAAAAATCAAACGTTGGCCAATACCATTCATCAAAATCATCATTCATAATTTCTCATAGTCTAAGCTTAGTAAAATACATGTATTTTACTAAGCTACTTAAATTTTTGGGAGCAGTTCTGGTTCATAACACAAAGACGTCCGGCATGGAGGTGTGATGTGCTACAACCAGAAGTTGTCCCACTGTTCTAAATTTATCGACCGAGCACAGTAAACGAGGTCAAACTCTAATATCCCAAGCGAGTTAATCTTGGTTTAGTATTTAAACTGGATTATTCCTATATAATCCTATTGACATCAATGTCAAGATAATTTATAACTTTTTTATGCAAATAATAAAGAAAGGCAAACATGAGTAGAATAAGACTAAACCAAGAGTATCGAAATAAAGTTGCAAATCGTATGCGTGTTCATATTGAAGCAGAAGATACTCAAGAAAAAGAAAAGTTTTTTCAAGAAAGGGAAAGCTTTAAAGGAGTACAAGACAAAGTTTGGGAACTTGCCAAAATATGTGTTTCAAGACAATATCCGAAAGAAGATGTTAAAATGGCACATTATCTTCAAGACAAATATGAAAACGTGAACACTATTGCGAAAGATAGTTGTTTTCATTTTGGCTACATGGGAAAACCAGAAGAAGCAGATGAAGATGACAAGTATATCTCGAAACATTTTGACTTCCGTTTAAATGGAGACATTGACGGAGTTGATAGACAGGACAATGAAAGTTATAGACCACAGTCAAGAGATTTTGGCTATGCTTATTTTCGTGATGAACTGAAAGCACAAGATAATTGCAATCCAGATATTACTATTGAAATGGACGGCAAAGACAGTAATCCACATTGGACAAAGTATCAAGACGCAAACGACAAGTATCTTGGTAGCAATCATGGTAGAGATAATCTAACAAGTTATTCAGCTAAATGGGATAAGGAATATGAGTTAGATTTAATTGGTCGTGAATATTGTCGTGATAGACAAATTGCAGTTTCAAGAGAGGAATTTAAAACTTTTGAAATATGGCAACAGAAAAAAGGTCATTTAATCATGGCACATTATAAATGGATTAAATCTGTTTTAGACCAGATGAAAGAAATCAAAATGGGTTTAAAAGGATATAGATATTTAGATGAAGCATTGGAACTTTGTACTGAACTTGGATTAAATGTCCAAGAAGATGAAGTAATCAGATGTAATTCTACCGGTCTTGTAATTTACAATCCTAAAAATCTTGCTGAAAGAATAAAAGGCATGAAAAACAAAAATGTTAGTAGAGAGGATAAAATAAAAGCTAGATTATTGTACGAGCATAATCAAGCTATGAACTAACATTTGACTTATGGGATAATCTGTAATAGGATTATCCCATAACAGAAAGAAGAAATAATATGTCTATTAAATACTTTACTTGGTTTATGAAATCACGAAAGAAAGTTGATACGATTAAAGGTGTTGATGAACACGAAACATACGACACAACAAGTGGACAATTTGTTGTTTTTAAATCTAAACAATGGGAAGATAAAAATGGAAACCCTTGCTATAACTTTTGGGATATTGAAGCAGAACACCCAAGAACTGCAGTAAATTATTCTGTGAGGAAAGCATGACTGATGAAGAATTCAAAACACTTTTGAACATAGTTGACAAGTTAGAAAAAAGAATTTTCTTACTTGAAAAAGTTTTAGCTAGCCATGCTAAATGCATTGGACAATTAAGAGAGGAAAAAAAAGATGAGTAAAAAAGAACTTGAAAAAGAATACAAGAATATTATTGGCAAACAAATTGAAGAACAAGAAGAAATTGTTGAAGATATGTACCCAATTCAATCAGATGTTTTGGCAGTTGCTCTTGATTATATTCCAACGAAAGTTTTAAAAAGAATAATTGCGAGATATAAATGAGTGAGTTAAAATTATGCCAAGGTCCAGATTGCCACACTTATCATACGCAGGATAGGTTAAAAGGAACTAAAGGCAGCAAGACTTATCAAACTAGAAGAAGAAGTAATTTGTATTATGGTCAAGGAAATTTTTGCGACCAACGATGTATGTATGATTGGTTTAATAAATATGGACCAAGAGCAGTTGACCATTTTGGTAGAACAACCGAGCCTAAACATTTAACAGAAGAAAATGCGTGGGTTAAAGATTATACTTGGACAGATTACCGAAATGATTTAAGAACTTTTTATTGTGTTAATAAGATAACGAAAGAACAAAGAACATTGACTGAGCAACAATATCGTGATAATAATTATACATTAAATGAAAGATAAAATGACAGATAAAATAAACACCAACGCTAATGAATTTAAAATCGTTAGCGATGTTAAAGATGAGCCGGATTTAAAAACGGCGCAAGACTTTGTTGGTGGAATGGTAGAAGGCATATCATTTCCTAATGGAGATTATCTTATAGTAAATGAAGAGGGCAAGTTAATGCAATTGCCATTGAATCCAGAAGCAACAGCGTTATGGAGAATAACATTCACTAAGGAAACCCATATCAATGGCTATGATGACTTTGTTGTTGGTCCGGCAATCCTAATCAAAAAGAAAGCGCTTAAACAATGGGCGTATTAATCTAAACAAGTAGAGTGCAACGCCCTCACGGGCGTTGCATAGAGGTCCCAAAACCTTTTTCAACTTTGCAATCACTTAATTAATCAATTCATATATATAAAAAAGGGGTCCCAAAATTTTGCCTTTATTGCTTGATTTGGACGGTTTTAGCCTATAAATTCATTATGGGACCCAATATGCAAGTAGACATAGAAAAAATTAAAAAATTACCTCCTGATATCAGAAAAGACTTCATGAAAATGTACTTGAAGTTAAATGAAAAAAAGAAAATTTCTAAAATACAAATTGACTTTTTAAGTTTTGTAAAACACATGTGGCCTGATTTCATTCAAGGTTCACATCATAAAATTGTTGCAAAAAAATTTAATGACATGGCAGAAGGCAAACTTAAAAGACTGATAGTTAATATGCCACCGAGACATACGAAGTCCGAGTTCGCTAGCTCCTTGCTGCCCGCCTGGATGATCGGGCGTAATCCAAAATTAAAAATTATTCAAACGACTCACACCGGGGAACTAGCGATTCGGTTTGGCAGGAAGGCTAAAACACTAATCGATAGTCCCGAGTATCAAGAAGTATTTAAAACGAGATTAAGAGAAGATTCTCAAGCTGCAGGAAGATGGGAAACAGCACAAGGCGGCGAATATTTCGCAGCTGGTGTCGGTGGAGCAATCACCGGTCGTGGTGCCGATTTATTAATCATTGATGATCCTCACTCAGAGCAAGATGCCCTCAACATGACTGCTTTAGAGAGAGCTTATGAATGGTATACATCAGGTCCACGACAAAGGCTCCAACCTGGAGGAGCAATCGTCTGTGTAATGACGAGATGGAATACAAAAGATTTAACGGGCATGCTGATACAGCATCAAAAGGAAGCAAAGTCGGACCAGTGGGAACTAATTGAATTCCCTGCAATCATGCCATCGGGAAAACCGGTCTGGCCTGAGTATTGGAATTTCAAGGAACTAGAAACTGTTAAAGCATCCTTAAGCATTGGTAAATGGAATGCACAGTGGATGCAAAATCCAACATCAGAAGAAGGAGCGATTATAAAACGAGAATGGTGGAAGAAATGGACGGGCGACACGATGCCGAAACTAGAGCACATTATACAGTCTTACGATACAGCTTTTATGAAGAAGGAAACAGCAGACTTTTCAGCTATTACTACCTGGGGTGTCTTTAGAGAAAACGAGGACAAGCCATCGAATTTAATTTTGTGCGACGCTGTAAAAGGGAGATACGAGTTTCCAGAACTAAGAAGAAAAGCACTGGAGCAGTATAAGTACTGGGAGCCGGAGACAGTTTTAATCGAAGCGAAAGCTTCAGGACTACCTTTGACGTATGAACTTAGAAATATGGGAATACCCGTTGTTAACTTTACACCGAGCAAAGGAAATGATAAACACACAAGAGTTAACTCGGTTGCACCATTATTTGAAAGTGGCACCATATGGGCGCCTACTCATAAGAATTTTGCACAGGAAGTTATTGAAGAATGTGCAGCGTTTCCTTATGGGGATAATGACGATTTGGTTGATAGCATGACTCAAGCTGTTATGAGATTTAGACAAGGAGGGTTGATTCCTCACCCTGAAGATTATAAGGTGGAGAAGATATTAAAAACTAAGAGAGTGTACTACTAATGTCAAAAATAAAATTTTTAATTACTTTAGCAAGCGCTATAAAAAATGGCGCGGTTAAGACAATACAGCAAGCCATGGCTTTTGCTAAAAGAGAGTTTGGAGAAATAGATAAAAAGTTTGTTGATGATATAGTAAACGTTTTTAAGAAAGAAGGTAAGACTAAAAAAGGTGATGTGGTGCCTATTAAGAAAAAAGCTATTGACCCTGAAGAAGGCATCATGGCAACTGATGAAGCTACAAAAATTGTTAAAAAAAGAACGGAAGACATAGCAAAAGGCGATGTTGAAGAAGTGGTCGACCTAGAGACTAGCATCAAGAAACTAAAAGAAGCAGCAGAAGCGTTGAAAGAGTCTACAGTTAAACCTGGAAATTTAATGGATGAGCTTGTCAAAGGTCAAAAGGTAATGAGAGAATTGCACAATGAAGGACAGGTCAGAACCGCTGTAAGATGGTTTATGAGACAGGAAATAGACGCAGGTAGATTAAAACCTATAAATAAATTTGATGAAGAATTACTTAAAGTTTATGGCTCTGTAAAAGAATCCGATCCAATAGATATGTTTAGAAGATATTATGGAGAAGATGCTTTAGACCAAATTCACGATATATCAGACGTGTTTGATCAAGGTGAAAGTTTTAATCATTATGTAGAATTGTTAAGAAAAAATGTTGATCCTTCTGTTTTAACTCTTAAAAAAATAGGAATGGGGCAATATGATGAAAGCGTTGTCGCTGGAGAAAAACTTAGAAAAGCACAAGAACAAGAAGCTAAACAGAAAAAAATATTAGACGAATTTGACATTGATCCAGACAGAGAACCAAATGCATACGGCGGAATAGCAGGTCAGCTGCATTTGAATAGAACTGGCTATGGACTAGGTAGCGGACCAAGAGCTTTTAAACTAGCAAAAGAAATCAGACAATCCAAAAAATATAAAGATTTTATTGAAATGCTATTTATCAAAGCGTCTAATATGATTAGACAGGGTAAAGGAATGTTTAAAAATTTAGATGAATCACAAAGGATTAAGCAACACGATAATCTTACTAAAGAAGTTACAAATTTTCAAAAGACAGGAGAACTTCCTGAAGGTGCACATCAATATTTTGGAATGAATCCAGAAGTAGCTTATGCTGAAGCTATGCAAAAAGTCAGCGCTGGTCCAGGTAAAAGTATTAACATATCGGATGATGCAGTTGCAGCAGATTTTACAAGCTTCATAAAAAAGTCTGATCCTGAAGGTTATAAGAAATTAGAACAGGCTGTTGAACTATCAAACGCTAAAAGGATTAAAGGCAGAAAAGATAATGCCGACGGCGGCTTAATCGATATACTGAAACTATAATGAAGATTCACGAATACAATGAGATGATGGCGTATCTTACGCGTCCGGGTAAAGCTCAAGGCGGAGTTATAGGTGAAGGTGGAATGTTCCAGGGTGAAGACATGGGGTATAGGACTGGATATTCATCTCTTTTACCAAAGGTTATAGAACATGGACCAAAAGTTCCTAAGTATGTACGAAAAGGAACTAGTATAATTCAGAAAGCCATGGATGCAGCTAAGAAATATGGTGTTAAGTATTCTGATTGGGTTAAAGCTTCTAAAAGTGAAAAACAAGCTACTGCTTATGATTATAGATCACGTCTAGAGGGAACTACAAAGAGAACCGCTGATACTTATGTTAGTATTCCAGATGAACCTCTTGTTAGAATAGAACCTACTGAAGAAATACTGGCAATGAGTGAAGCAGATTTAATATCAGCTGCAAAAAAAAGATCCGATATGAACACTCCTGAGTATTGGGCTAAACTTGAAGTATTAGGTAAAAAAACTGGAAGTAGTGTTGCTAACTTACAAAAAGATTTAAATATAAGTATCGCTAACCCGTTAAGAGAAAGGTTTAATACAGAAAATATATCAATGATGTTTCCTAGTGCAAAAAGTAC
>VTLG01000179.1_pt1 | contig 19753 bp, 32 predicted proteins | sample 4694571 | NCBI WGS metagenome assembly VTLG01 (sample SAMN12604809, study PRJNA352737) | marine metagenome | biome: ENVO:00000447; feature: ENVO:00000209|ENVO:00000569|ENVO:01000036; material: ENVO:00002151; isolation source: viral sequences binned using virsorter ... | reverse complement strand
TATTGAATATAAAATTAAGAAAAATGTCAAATGAATTAAGGAGTGTTTCAGCTTCTTCTGGTTTGGCTCTTGATTCATTAAGTAAGGCAAGGTATGACATTGTTTCTGCTGGGTTTAGTGAAGCTGCAGATTCAGCAGCAGTTTTAGATGCTAGTGCAAGGTTAGCAGTTGGGGGGGTAACAAGTGCCGCAGAAGCTGCGGACTTATTAACAACTTCGCTGAATGCTTTAGGTTTAGATGCAGATAATGTAAACCAGGTTTCAAATGAATTATTCATGACTGTTAAACTTGGTAAAACAACAATGACAGAGCTTGCTGCAAGTATGGGGCAAGTGTTGCCATTTGCAAAAGGCATGGGAATGGATTTGAAAGGTGTTGGTGCTTCTATGGCTACACTTACAGCTTCAGGTATTTCTACTGCACAAGCAACTACATCATTAAGGTCAGCAATGCAAGCCCTGCAAAGCCCAACTGAAACATCAAAAACATTAATGCAAGATATGGGCATTGAAATAAAAAGGTTTGATGATGGAACTGTAGACCTTGTTTCTACTGTAGAACAATTCAAGGGTATTGATCCAGGCACAATGAGGAAATTGATACCTAGCGTTGAAGGTATTCTAGCCATACAAACAATGGCTCAAAACTTTACAACACTACAAACAAATGTAGACAAGTTTGCAAATAAATCTGCAGGGGCTTCTGAAATAGCATTTAAGAAAATGACTAATTCGTTTAATACACAAATGTCAATGCTGAAGAACCACATGGCTAACATCATGATCACCATTGGGGATATTATTATAGATTCAATCAGCCCAAAAGTTAAAGAAGCAAACAGTATGCTCCAGCAGTTAGGCGATATTGGATGGGATCATATTGGTGCAACTGTTTCCGAAAACATTGGTTCAATCATGAGCATGGTAAATGTGATGGCAACATCCATTATGAATATTTTTGATGCCCACATGGCTGTCTTAGGTTTAAAAATTAAAAAGACGATAAAAGAATTAATTCCTGGTTCTAATTTGTTTGGCACAATAGACGATATGAACGCACAGATTAAAATCCTTACTGAATCTGCTGCTTTTGCTACAGAAGCAAATATGGATATTATGAAAAATGCGTTTAATTCTACTTTTACATTTGTTAAAGAACGAGCTCAAGAATCTGCAGATGCCCAAGCTGAAGCAGACCAGAAAATTTTAGATTCCAATATCCAACTCAATGAAGGTTTAAGAGGTAATCGGGAATCAGACCTAGAAAACTTTACTGAAATAGAAACACAAAGAGCAGAGGTTGAAAGAGATTTATTAACGACTAGGGAATTGGCACAAAAACAATATTTTAATAAAGTTGCAGAGCAAGTTAAAGAATTAAAATTGTTGGGGGTAGACCATACTAAGGCAGAACAGCATGGGACAAAATTGAGAACCCAATTCATGTCTCAAGAGATAGGTGCAAAAGCAAACCAAGCTTCATCTTTTCTAGCCCTTGCAACACAAGCATCCGCACAAAATAAATCGGCAGCAATGAGGACTAAAATGCTGGCAAAAGGCGAAGCTATTGTAAAAACATTTGAAGCTGCAAATAAAACATTTGCCCAGTTCGGTGGATACCCAACAGGCATCATTCCAGCGGCTCTAGCTGTTGCGGTCGGGATGGCGAATGTCCGTGCAATAGATGCTCAACAGTTTGCATCTGGTGGTATTGTGCAGGGGGTTAATACAGGTCAAGGCGATACAGTTCCAGCTATGCTTACACCTGGAGAATTGATTTTAAACCAGGCACAGCAAAATAATTTAGCTGGGGGGATGGGGCTTACGATCAATTTTAATGGTGCAATCACGAATGATGAATATGTTAAAGATTTTATCATTCCAGAAATAGAAAAAACCATTAGTCAGAACCTTGCATAATGGCATTAACCCTACCAGCTTCCTTTAGTAGCCATTCAACGAAAAGGAATTGGCTGTTCCAATTACATTATGATGATGAATCAAATTTTACTGGTGTTGCATTTTACGATACAGTTGTTGAATCAATCAATTATTATGGGGCGGTATTAAATAAACCAAGCATCAGAGAATCAATTGATTTGAAAAAAAGCACTTCTAAGACTGGAAATGTTTCCCTTACCCTTGCGAATTTTAAATACCTGGCAGATGATTTTTCAGCAGAAATATTTGGAGGTTCTAGGGACTATATAAATAGAAAGGTTAAAATATATATCCAGCCTAATGATGTTACAGGCATCAGTGATTGTTTGTTGATATACACAGGGAAGCTTACTAACATTTCGCACAACGAAGAAAAAATAAAGCTTTCTGTAAATGCACAGAAACCCTGGGATGGTGTTGAAATACCCCAGGTAAAAACAGATAAGAACAATTATTACCCTATAGCGTATGGAGATTTCACACCTAACTCGGCAGCGGTAGCAGATCCACCAGCAGATGATGACGACTTTAGAAACAGAAAAACCCTTTACCCTATACCAGTAGAAGAAAGAAGGGGCGATACATTGTTCGCACTTACAGGAATAAGAAGCACCGCTGCAAATGCCCAGCCACATTATTATGAAAAATCCATAGATAAATTTATCCCACTAGCAAATCATGCAACAACTTACAACACAGTAGACGCAGCGAATGAAAGTTATGGGGATGGGTATGCTGTAAGGTTTCACCAAAATATGCTAAGGAAGGTCGTTTTTAAGCCTACAGAAAGAACTGCTAGTGGTACAGGCTGGCAATCTAATGACAATGCTTTTAATGGTGCGACCGCAGATACGACTAATTATACCCAATTTGATTATGATGCAGGGTATGCTAATGATGAGACAAGAACGATCAGTTATAGCTTACCTCAAATTCATGGGTTTCCTTCTTTACTGGTGTTTCATTATACACTTACAGGCACAGCCACGCTTTCTAATATTTCAGGTGCATCTGCAGGCAGGGATATTCAAATAAAATTAATAGACAATACATTCGGCTCTGGTATTGTTTTGGGGTATATAGAACTTGATGCGAATGAAACAAGTACAACCCTGGCAGCATCCCCAGGGAACACAAGTATTTCAAGCGTAGCTACGATCAAAACCCAATCTGATAGAGACGCTGCTTTCCTTGCAAGTAGTTCTGGCTGGGGGGAAAGTTTTGACCTACAAGTTAAGCAAACAAGGAATCATTCTAGTATAGATGGGGATGTATTAATTCAATTTAGAATTTACGATTTAAAAATAGAAACTGTTTCTCAATTAGACTTTAATAATACATCCAATGGCGGCACAAAGGCAGATGCGTATAAATTCCTTGATGACCTAGATTTTGTATATTGTGGGGCAAATGGATTAACAGATAACGGCTGGAATAGTAATTCGGCGATCACAGAAATACACGAGGCTCACAGGGATTTACTGCATAGGTTCACATCCTATACAAATTCTAATACGCCTACAAATTGGGGGAGTGGTAAAGCTATAAACACCGACAAAGATTGGCGAATCAGGTATTGGGTAAATGAACCAACGCCATTAATTAGGGTACTTGAAACGCTGCAATATGAGGGCGGTTTTATCTTTAGGTTCAATGGGCAAGGTGCAGGTGAATATATTTATATCCCTGACTCTATTAGCACAGACCACACATTAAACACAGATGACTTAGCAGATATAAATATATCCCTATCTCCAATGAGTGATGTAATAACAAGTATGGACATTGAATATAGAAAACACCCTGCTAATCGTGGGCATACAACAAAAGTATCTGCAACAAATTCAACAGCTATTAGTGATTTAAAAATAGGCACAAATGAAAACAAAAAAACAATCAGGCTTGATGCTTATGTAGGTGATGCAAGCGGTGAAAACGACATACCAACTGCATCCACATCTAATGTTAATGATGATTGGTATTCTTATTACGACAATATATTAGGCAGCCAAAAACTAATCGTTGATGCTACTGTGGTCAGCCCTTTATTCTATGGAATTGATGTAGGTGATTTTGTAGCATTTAACACAATGCCAGTTGATCCGTTTGGTGCTAGTTGGTCTGGAAAGGATTTTATTGTTACAAGTGTTCAAAGGCAAATTGGAAAATTGAAATGCCAATTTAGGGAGGTATAATGGCAAAAACTTTTTATTATGATTCGGAGGGTTTATTAGAGGCAACCATAAATGACGGAACCTATAGTAGCTCAAGCTGGTCTGATGGTACAAGCATGACCAATGAAGAAAGATTGGTTGATCAGTCTATTGCGACAGCAGTTTCTGGCTTTGGTAATGCAGATGCTTTAAAAATTACATTTTCAGGTGCCAAGACACTTAATTTTATAGCTGTTTATTTTTCGGCATCAGAAGCTGATAACCTTTCTTTATATCGGGAAGTTAGTGCTGGTTCTTATTCCTCGATTATAGATATGACTGCAACATTTTCAGCTGGTTGGACAGTTGGGGAATTTAGTGGTGCTGCTGGTACGAATTGGCACTTGGCATCTACGAGCGGCACAGTAGCTAATTTAACCGAATTTATTGTAGGGCAAAAACTAGAATTTGAAATGAACCCAGATGTGGGTATGGGTGAATCAGAATCTTTTAATACAGAGGTAAATACAAGCATAGGGGGTATTGAATATGCGGTAAAAGTTGGTGATCCAAGAACCACTATTAGCATGAGTTTTTCAAGTGTTTCAAGTACCTTTAAAGATAATTTGCAAAGCATGGCAGCCCAGGTGCAAGACTATAAGAAATTCCTGTATTCTGAAAACGGCACAACTGGTCCGTTTCATTATGTACGGCTAGACAAGCCTATTGATTTTAAAGAGGTTTCATATCAAAGGTATTCATGCTCAATAAACCTAGTAGAACAATTATCTTAGGTTATATTGCTTAAAATATAGTAAACTTCTCCCATGCAGGCAGGGGTGAACAGGGCGTTTTGCTCCAACAGTTCGTCCTTATTCATATTATAAGCACCTCTGCCTCTCCCCCTTTACCCTTTACTAACCCTAAAAAAAAATTATAAAAGGGTTTGCATTGTCAAATATTTAATATATATTTGGTTATGAATAAAATAAACAATATGGAGTTTTCAATGAAAAGTTTAGCCCTTGAATTACTTGATTTTATACCAAACCCAAGTGACGAACAAATAGCAGATTTTGCTAATGTTGCTGGAGTTGATCCTGACTGGTTGAAGGATGCAGTTGAAAAAATACAAAAGGGTAAGCAAGTAGGTTGTGAAAGCAAACCTTTTTTTAATGGTTTTACAGTTGTAGGGGGTAAGTAAGATGAAGCCAAAATACAATGTAGGTGACAAGGTTCAACTTAATTGGGAACATAACAATGAGGTTGTAACAGTTACTGAAATAGATATTAGGGAAAAATGGGATGGCAGCAAATTATTAACAGAGCCTATTATAGCATTTAAAAAGAAAGAAGACGAGGGAACACCTTTTAGTAGTTGGGCATATTTTTTCCAAGTAAAAAAAATTGTAGGGGGTAAGTAAAATGACTTTATTATCATCAATATTTGATTTAGGAATAAAGCCTAAAGCAAAAAAGAAAAAGTCTATTAATCTTAATAAGCAAGAAAAAGAGATAAAAAGAAATCTAGCCAATCACTTGATGATTGATTCTTTCAGGGGTTATAGATACTTTTTTTCTTATGAGCATGGCAATGATATTCATGAATGTAGTGGTGTAAATGACTTTATAAAATCAATCACAAACAATGAGTGTTATACTGAAGAAAACTATACTGTAATTGCTGAATCAATATTAGGTAATGGTTATCAAACCTCACTTGTTAATGTCAATGATTTATTAGGGGGTAAGTAAGATGAAAGAAATATATGAAGAAATTATTTCACAAGGGGCAACTCAAGTTGCAGATGAATGTGGTGAAAATAAAAAAGGTGAAAACCTTGCTTTGGTTTCTGAAATAGAAATGCGAAACCAACTTAGTCTATTTCCTGAAATGCTTTCTGCCCTCAAGCACTTTGAAGAATGGCTTAATGCTATAACTAACAGTAACCCTGAAATAGAGGAAGAAATAAAAGAGGTTCTTTCAAACATAATTAAAAAAGCAGAAGGGGGTAAGTAATGAGGGGGATAGTAAAGAATACCAAATCAGATAGCATCCTTAGAAAGGTGTTGGATAGGGTGCAACCTGGGCATCATGGTAAGGTTCATTCTAGGATGTGGTTTAAGACCATGACTAAAAGAAGGAACGCATTAGGCTTTGCAGCTAACCAACTAAATATGAACCAATACGCTTTTCTGGCTTTGATCAATGGCAAGTGGGCTTTCTTTGCCAACCCTGTTATTGTAAGGGCTTCAGACAAAACTATTAAAGATGTTGAAGGCTGCCTATCTATTCCTAATGCTCAATATGAGGTTACTAGGCATGATTGGGTAGAGGTAGATTATGAAGATGGGCAAGGTCGTAGCTGTAGTAGGAAATTTGAAGGATTGAACGCTGTTATAATACAGCATGAAATAGACCACTTAAATGGGGTTTTAATAAGCGATAAAGGGGAGAAAAAATGAGTAAAGAAATTGTACCACATGACTTTAAATACCATGCTGAAATAATGTATGAAACGCTAGAAGGGTTTAATTTTTGCTTGGCAGCAGGCAACACAGTAGATGAATTATTATGGGATATAGACGCTAGGTTTAATGACTATAAATACAGGGAGCCTAAGATTGTAAAAGTGCTAGAAAACCCAAATACAAAAAATCTAGAAATCACAAAAGAAATAATTGAAATATATTATAGCAGGGGGGGTAAATAATGCCATATCCAATGTTAAACAAACATAGCGAAGCACAATATTTAGAATTAGAAAAGAACTACTTTAATCTATATAATTTTCTTCAATCGTTATTAACAATTACAGAAGGGGAGGATTTAGATTCTGATTCAAAAAGGCTAATTCACTTTAGTGCCTTGTGTATGAGAATTAATCAAGCGGTGGAAGAGTACGCAGAATTCACCAGCAAGGTTCGGGATGTCATGTTTAAAGGGGACTCCGCAACTACAACCCCCATTCCTGAGCCTGCTGGTAGTGTTCAAATCATAGTAAATAAAAGGGAATACGGACACATTATAGAGGCTTTAGAACACTTTGCTAGTATGTACCCAGATTTAAAAGTTGCAGATGAATTTCAGCAAATTGCAAATGACATCAAAAACCTAAAAAAGGAGATATAATGGCGAAACGAGTAACACAATTAGACAGGGTAAGGGCTCATCTTAATGCTGGTAGGAAATTATCATCCTGGCAAGCCATACAAGAATGGAGGATTACCAGGCTTGCAGCTTTGATCCACACCCTAAAACATATTGAGGGGATGAACATTGTAAGGGAAGATAAAGTAAACCCAGAAACAGGGAAAAAATATGCTGTCTATTACTGTTCAGATCCTGTGGTAAATGAAAATCAATACGGACTGTTCGGGGGTTAATATGAGGTATTATTGGGAAGTTTTATTTAGCACAGAATATTTCCCCTATTGGGAATTTACAATGCTTATGATGTTAGCATTAAACCTTAGTATACTGTTAAGGATTCATAATATTCAAGAGGATGTGAAAGATTTATGGGCAAATACTTTTTATGATACAAAGCCTAGAAAATCTTTCTGGCAAACAATAAGGGATATTTATAATGCTGATAACTAGGGGGGGGATGATGATGAGTGATTGTTGTGGTTTAAAAATAATCTATTCAGATATTTGCTCAGGCTGTAAAGAACATTGTGAACCTATAAAGGAGAAAGCATGAAAAAATCTTTACAATTTTTAGATTGGAAAAACAACCTCAAAGAAGATATAATAAAAAAGTTTACTAAAGGTAGTGTGTCGCCAGATGATTTTCCCCATATACCTAAAGAAAATTTTGAGAAATCTTTAGAAGGAATTAGAAATGACTTGTGGGAACTTTTTCCAAAATTGAAGCACGAAGATCCTTTCCCATACAATAAAAAGACCAATAAATATGATAGCCTTATTAAATGGACGGAGGATAAATGATAGTGATGAACATAGCAGAGTGGATTGGAAATTTATTTATACTGGGGATTGCTGGCTTGATATGGGTGCTGGTTATTTTTGGAGTAATGATGATTATATCAATGTTGAATAAAACAATAAAGGAGCTAACTAAATGATAAATATAATAGAAAGAATAATTGATTGGATAGACAACAAGCTGCCATTCATTATAGTACCATTGGCGGTATTGTTGATATTAAGAGTAATATTTCAAATGATAACATATTAAGGAGAAACAAATGGCACAAACGGCATTTTTAAAACTAAAAAAAGAACACAACATTGGAAAACCTATTAAGGTCGCAATGCTTGTAAATGGCGAAGATGTTAAAGGCGAAGAGAACAGGTGGGGCAAGTTAGAATATAAGATAAGATGTGAGAATATTGGTGAAGATTATTTAACAGCAGAACCTGGTTCTTTTACAATTAAGCAAGATGCTGAATTTGAACTACAAGCATCTCAACCTCTTATGAGCAAACTTTTATATTTCAGTAAAGGCGAAACCGCTGTAATTGAACTCTGTAATAATGAAAACAAACCAGGTCAGGTATATTGGAAAGTTGAGCCAGGTAAAGAGGAATATAAAAAGGAAATAAAAGATATAGAAACAGTAGAGCAAAAGCCTTATGGATATAATTCTGTAAAGGAAAGGGACACAGATAGGCGGCTTGATATTCTTTGGGGTATGGCTTTCAATAATGCAACCAGGCTCGCTTGCACAGACGATGAATTAACCCCTGCTGGGAAGGTTGCGATTATTAAAGAAATTATGCCAAAGATGTTTGAAATAGCTAGGGGGCTTGATGCTGTATTAGAACAAGAACAAAAGAATGATGATGACCTCCCATTCTAAAATGTTAAAAAAGACAGATATCTTACCCTGGGTAAAGTATTACCGAAAATTATTATATAATGGTCAAATCAAAGTAGGTGGTGCTGCCCATACTAGGTTAAGGCATTTACAAGAAAAATACATGGGCTTACTTTGAAAAAAGCTCAAAAGAACAAGCTGCATAAATTGGTTCGTGAGTATGTGATACTGAGGGATAGGTGTTGTTTGAGGTGTGGCAAGGCTGATAGGCTTCATGCTTCACACATCTATCCCAGGGGTAAATATCCCAAAATGCAGTTTGATGTGAATAATGTTAAGGCTTTATGTGTTGGGTGTCATCTATATTGGTGGCATAAACACCCCATAGAGGCGAAAGAATGGGCGGTAAAGGCATTAGGTAGGGCAAGGCTTAATAAACTAAAAAAACAAGCTAATACGATTAATAAAACGCCCTTAAATTTTAAAGATTTAGAAAGTGAATTAAAAAACAAAATAGGAGAACTAAATGGCTAAAAGGTTTATAGATACTAAAATGTGGGACAAGGCTTGGTTTCGCAGGCTTACCCCAAAATATAAAGCGGTCTGGCTTTATTTATTAACAAGGTGCGATCACGCTGGTATATGGGATGCGGATTGGGAAGCTGCTGAATTTTTAATTGGTGAACCAGTTAATTATAATGATTTGCCAGGTGCTATTAAAGAAAAGATGCAAGTGATGCATGACGGTGATCAGTATTTTATACCCTCATTTGTAGAATTTCAATATGGTGAATTAAAAGAAAATTCCAAGCCTCATTTAAGCGTAATAAAACGATTGGAGGAAAAGGGTTTGCATACCCTTAAAGCTAAATATAAAGATAAAGAAGAAGATAAAAAAAAAGATAAGGAAAAAAGAGAACTTGAATTTATAGAAAAGTGTGAAAAGCTTTATAAGAAACATGATATGTCAAAAGCATTGCTAAAACAATTTACAGACTTTTGGACGGAATCAAATGAAGGTGGTAAAAAAATGAGGTTTGAAATGCAGCAGACATTTGATATTGGTAGAAGGCTGGCAAAATGGAAAAGCAATGATATTGAATGGAATGGTGATAATAAAAAAGGCGTAGATAAGTTTGTAGCAAAATTTAAGCTATTAGACACAGGCTATTATAGAGCCTATTGTTCTAGCTGCGGAAATACGGAATACCCTTCGTATGAATGGCAGCTAAAAAATGGTTCTAGTTGTTGTGCTGTGGAGTACTTACCAGAAAAGCCTAAAAATGCCTAAGGAGGATGAGCACATTATTGACTGGGTTTTAAAAAAAACAGACCATAAAAAACAAAAAGAACACTACAACTTTAAAAAAAGAGCTTCGAGTTACGATAATAGAAAAATAAAGCTTGACGACATGATACTTTATTGTTTAACTTGCGAACACACTTGGAGCCATGTGCCAAAATGGATTGACGCTAGTGGTTGGAGAAGCTACCCCAGGAACCATATTCCAACCATTGGAAAAAAAAGAATAAAATGCCCTTTATGTAGGAGTAAAAATGGAAAACCTTGAATTATTTGATTTGCCCCCAAAAGAAAAACATGGTCAAATTGAAAATACAAACATTGAACACCTAGTCATAGCGTTTGACCAGGGCAAAAAAAGAGAAATGATAAGAATGCTAGAAAAATTGTGCGATGAAAACAATATAAAAGCCTATGCAGATTACTTGTATAAAATAGTTGAGGAAAAATATGAAAAAAATAATAGTTGATTTTAAAAAACAACCAGAGCAGATAAAACAGATCAAGGATACTTTTGCAAAAAAAACAGACTACGACCATATAATAGATTACAACTGTTCGGTTCATAATAAATTAGGGAAGCCAGTTTTGTTTTTTGTTAAAAACTATATTGAACCAAGTATATTGAAAACTGCCTATGAATCAATGAAAAACGCAGCATCGCCAACGGACAACAGGGGTTCGGCTAGTGGTGGGGAAAGGAAATTTGCAAAAGATAAGAATGGGAAATTGACAAAAATAACAAGGACATATATCCCTGGAACTGATAAATTATTAAAAGTGAATAGCGGTGTAGCTGGGTATTTTGATAGGGCAGCCCATTTAGATTTCTGCAGAACAACCGCTTACAACCAAAAACATTTAGATAGGTTTCAAAATGCTTTACCTTTAATAAAAACAGTAGACAAGGGTTTCAAAGAATTAGTTCCTGAAAGGTATAAAAAACAAAAAGAAATGATAATGGCAACCGATCCAAATTACAGAATTGCAGATACCGCATTTACAACCATTACAATCAATAAAGACTATAGAACAGCCTATCATTATGATGAAGGTGACTACCCATTAGGGTTTGGTAATTTGGTTGCGTATTGTAGGGATATTGAACCGATGTACCTGGTGCTGCCGAGGTATGGGGTAGCAGTACACCTAGATACGAATGATTTATTATTAGTAGATGTACACGAATTACATGGGAACACAGAATTCATACCTAATGGGGCAAACCCTGTCCGCCTTTCTTTTGTAATGTATTACAGGGAAAATATGTGGAAATGCTTGCCCCCAAAAGAAGAATTAAAAAGAATACAAATGAACCAAAGAATAACAGCCCAAAAATATTTAAGGGGGGAAAAATGAAATATGGCATTATCAATTTTACTAAAATAACCGATGGCTCTATTTTGGCGAGTAATAGAATAGCTAAGTTTATTTATAATGCGTTAAACCAAAACAAAAAAAAGGCATATATAATAGACGATAAGTATAAAGCAGAAGAACAAAGGGTATATGATGCCCTGATTATTATTAATGGAAATTTTGGTTTTTGTAATTTTAGGAAAGAAGTCATTTCTCTTTGCGAAAATAATAATAAAATATATGTCTGGGTAGGTAACGATTATGCTATAAAAATCCCCACGCAATTAGGTTTCATAAAAAAAGAGTTGTTTTATTGGAACGCATACGATATTAAAAATGATATAAAAAAGATTGATAATTGTTATAAATATGTCAATTGGAATTTCATTACCTATAACCCTAAATTCAAAACGCCTGAAAAAAAATTTGGGGGCTTAATGTATTATGGGGCTTATAGGAAAAACAGGGAAAAGTATTTTAAAAAATATTTTAAAGATATAAAAAACTACCAATTATATATTTCTGCTTCTTCACATAATGCAAAAAAAGAATTTTCTAAATTGGATGAAAAAATAAATTTTTTTGAATGCAAGGGTTCTGGCTTTTTTAATAGAATTGGTCTTTTTGAAAACGCTCTATATGTAGAAGATGAACATACACATAACAGATATTGTTCTCCTGCGAACAGATTCTATGAATATATGACTGCTGGTTGTTTTATAATTTTTGACTATAATTGCAAAAAAACTTTTGATATATATGGTTTAGATATTTCAGAATATCAAGTTAGTAATCAAAAAGAAATTGTTTCATTAATTCAGCACAGGGCTGAACTGTACCCAAAACAAAAAAAATATTTTAAACAGTTTTTAGAAAAAGACAAAACATTAAAAACAAATTTTGTTATGGCGTTATATTCTATAAATAATAAGTATATATGCGAAAGCAGCATCCCCGATTTTGAATATAAAATTACAACAAACAAACAGAAGGAGTTATTTTAATGTATAATCAAGAAGCTGCATTCGCTATCCAAGTAGAATTAGCATTAGGCTGTAATTTGGGCTGTAGTTTTTGTGGGATAAATGGTATCGGGTACGAATATAGAAAGAAAGGTTTTAAATTTATGAGCCTGGAAAATGCAGAAATTATTGCAAAAAAAATAAATGAATCGGGGTTTAATAGTAGGGTAGAATTTGCAAGGAGGGGCGAACCCACACTAAACCCTGAACTCTTTGAAATAATTAAAACCTTTTCAAATGTTTTACCAAATCAATTGATGATAACAACGAATGGAGGTGGCTTGTTAAGAGGTGGCAAACCTATAAAAAACATATTGAAACTTTTTAAAAATGGTTTAAATATACTTGCTATTGATGATTACCAAGATTATAAAATAGGTCAAAAATTGAGGGCTGAAATAAAAAAGAACCAGGGTGCGTTAAAAGAAAGAGGTATTTGTTTATATGAATACCCAGAGAATAAAAAAGGGAACCCACATAGGAGAGTCAAAAAGAATGAAAAGTTTATTTCATTGGTTTATGATATTAGTAAAGCAACGACTGGAACACATTCAAAATTGAACAATCACGCTGGTTATGCTTCTAAGGTAGAAAAATATAATAAGCCTTGTGCAAAGCCTTTTAGGGAATTGTCAATTGATTATAATGGTAAAATTTCTAAATGTTGCATCACTTGGGGCGGTGAATATATAATGGGCGATTTGTTATCAACTCAGACATTGCAAGAAATATGGAATAATGAAAAATTTTATGCTGTAAGGCAAAAATTGATTAGAGGTGAGCGAGATTTCGGGTTGTGCAATGGGTGCAACCACCCTAGTTATAGGGTAGGGCTGTTACCTGATAAAAAAGGTAAAGATAAATCTGCTTACCCTTTGCCAAACCAAAAAACCGATTTAGTATTAAAAGGTTTGGAAAAAGAAGGTTTTCAAGAACAGCCTAATAGTTTTTATTACAATAACAGAAAAGCTAGTCAAGGGGAGATATTTGGTGGAAATTAAAAAATCAAAATTTTGTGAAATCTCTAAAGGTTGGGGCAAGGAAATTATCATAGAAAATAATGATTTGTATTGTGGGAAAGTATTGGTTTTTAATAAAGGCTGTAAATTTTCTATGCATTATCACATGGAGAAAGATGAAACATGGTATGTCAATAAGGGTGAATTTTTTTACAGGTGGGTAAATACTGAAGATGCGAGTATATGTGAAAAAAAATTAACCCCTGGGGATATCGTAAGGCAGCCCCCAGGTCAGCCACACCAACTAAAAGCATTGAAAGCTGGAGAAATATTTGAAGTTTCTACACACCATAAAGACTCTGATTCATACAGGGTTTTTAAGGGAGACAGCCAGGAAAAATGAAAGAAAAAACATATTGCGACCTGTGCGACCACAAAAGGGAATGCGTAAAAATGAAAGATGGGTTGTGGGCTTGTGTAATATGTAGAATGAAATATTATAACCCTTAACAAACAGTTAAGAAAGTGTTTGCATATATAATAATTATGTATTAATATTAGTTAAGTTTATTGGCAATGTATTTAAAAAGTGGGCTGCATTAGGGGAGCCAACCAGTTAAAGGGACTGAAACAAAAACTCAAAAAACGCTGTGAAGCTAACCCCACTTTTTTAATTAGCAACCAGGGGCAAACTTAAAACTTTTTAGTAGGTGCCGAGCTCAACTCTCGTAAAACTGGATAGCCCGAAAAAACTTAGGTAAGAAACAAACTGGTTGCAAAAAATTGAGTAAAACAAAAACAGGGGCAAGCATGACACTAAAACAATTAGAGCATAAAGTAAAGATTTTAAATTTAGCTAGGGGCTTTAAAACTGAAACGATGGAGTGGGATAAAACAAAGGGGCAATTTGTATCAAACCCTAATGTATATTATATAGGGAAGGCTTATGGGGGCTATAGGCTAGAACAAATATGTAACGAAGGTGGGGGTGCTAGAGATATTACCCATAGAACTACAAAAAAAGAACTTTATTATTTAATAGATATGATGCTGTATGGCTACAACCTGGCAGAAAGGGATAATTTAACTAACCCTTAATTAACCCTTATAAAACCCTTGCACTATTAAAAAAAGCTTGTTATATTTGTTTATGAATAATACAACAAATAAGGAGTTAAAAATATGATAACAAAAGAACACGAAACCAAAATCAAAGAGGCTTTAGACATACTTGATGCAGTAAGGGAGGATATAAAGAAATTAGAGAAAGAAGAAGGCATTAAAGCACCAAAGGGAAATACAGTTAGGTTTAGTATTGATTCAGTTTTTGAAGATAAAATTTTGGGCTTTATTTACAAACACGGCTTATTCGAAGAAGAAGAAGAAACAGATTGCTTACCTATCAAGTACGAACCTGTTAAATACACTTATTAACTTAGTAGAACTATACTAAACCACTAAAAAAAAGCCCTGGGTAAAACTGGGGCTTTTGTATTTTTAATATAATAGCATCTATATATAAATTATAAAGTATATTTTTAAGGAGTTTATCATGCCGAAAGGTAAAGGAACATACGGAACTAAAAAAGGACGCCCAGCTAAAAAGAAATCAAAGCGTGGCAAAAAAAGATAAGGAAGGTGTCGTACTTACTACTGAATTAGTAGGTATAAAGAATTTAAAATCAACAGGAAACTACCGCCTGGAATTTGATGTTTATGAAATAGATACAAGTAAAGTGAAAGAATTAATAGACAAGTTAAATAAGGCTTATGTAATGGCTTTAGTAGAGTATGAGTAAACAAACAGCCAACAAACGGAGCAATGGACAATTCGCCAAAGGGAACAAGCTAGGCAATCGGTGGAAGAAAGGTGAGTCTGGAAACCCTAATGGCAGGCGTAACGCATATACTGACCTAATTAAAGAATTCAGCTTTACCAAAACAGGGGAAAAGGAAAGGCGTGAAATAGTGGTTAGTAAATTGTTTCAGTTGGCAGAAAGGGGTGACCTTAGGGCTATTCAATTTATAGTAGAACGCTTAGAGGGTAAGGCACTAGAACGCCAGGAACGCACAACTAAAGCAGAACCTATACAAGTGATGGTAATAGATGATTCAGTGGACAGTTAATAAAACCAGGCAGCAGATCTTAAATAACCCTGCCAGGTTCAAGGTGATTGTGGCTGGTCGTAGGTGGGGGAAAACTATATTGAGTTTGATGTATTTATTAAAAGATGAATTTAAACCTAATGAAAGACGCTGGTTCATTACCCCTACTTACCGCCAGGGGAAAATGATCGTGTTCCCTGTACTTAGGCAGATGTTCAATGGGTTTGTAGGTGCAAAGCTTAATGAAAGCGAAATGAGTGTAGTGTTCAGTAATGGTGCAGAGTTAGCTGTAAAGGGTGCAGACAACGAACACAACTTAAGAGGGGTTGAACTTACGAAATGTGTAATGGATGAGATGGCTTATATCAAGCCCCATGTTTGGGAAGAAATCATTATGCCTATGCTTGCAACCACACAAGGCGAATGCTTGTTTATTGGTACACCTAGCGGATATGACATGATGTATGAATTATACAGCAAAGGGCAAGCTGATAAAGAATGGCAGTCATGGCAATTCAAGACCATAGATGGGGGCTTTGTACCTAAAGAAGAAATAGAATTAGCTAGGAGGACAATGGATGAGGTGGTGTTCAGGCAAGAGTTTGAAGGCAGCTTTGAAACCACAGGGAACAGGGCTGCTTATAATTTTGATAGAGGTATTCATTGCAACAAGTCTAGCGAACTATCCTCTTATCTGTGGTGGGGTGTAGATTTCAATGTAGATTACATGACAGCGGTATTAGCCTGCCAATACACAGACGGCACGATACATTTCTTTGATGAACTAAGGTTAAAGAACAGCAATACAGAAGAGCTTGCAATAGCCATGAAAAAGATTGCCCCCAGCATAGAGTGCTACCCAGATCCAGCAGGAAAAGCTAGGAGCACAACATCAAGACGCAGCGATCACCAAATACTTAGGGATCATGGTTTTCTTATTAGGGCAAAGAAAGCACACCCAAGCCACATCGATAGATTGAACGCTTTAAATAGAAAGCTAAAAGATGCGGAAGGCAAGGTAGGTATGACTGTTGATCCTAGTTGCATATATTTAATTAAGGACTTAGAGCAATGCCAAAGGGATAAGCGTGGCGGTCTAGATAAAAGCCAGGTAGAATTAACACACGCACTTGATGCCTGTTCGTATGCGATAAGCCATAAATTCCCAATCCGTAGAATGGTTGGAACGAGCGTGAGTTGGTAATGCCTAACAAGCGAGCAAAAGATAGGAAGCGTAAAAGATTAAAAAAGAACATGGAGTTAAAACGCAAAGGGAGAACTGCGAAACAATACAAAAGGAATAAGAAAAATGTATAACTTTGGTAAATCAGTGAATAGAGTAGTTATCCCAGAATTTTCTGAGAGCGTGGTGTTGCAAAGTGTAAAAGACGCTTATAAAAGCTATTTAGAAAAAACAAATAATGAGTTGATGGAATCCCTAGACTTTTATTATAACCAGAACCTAGATATACACCTAGAGCAATGGTTCGCAAGCGACAGCCTGCAACAAGTACCCCCATTTGTTCAGTCTTGTGTACCTCGTTTTGCAAAGGCTAGGATGATGTTATATAAAGAGAACCCTACTAGGTTAATAGCTAATGAAATAAATGAAGGTTATAATGATGCCGCTTATAAATTAAATTCTAAGACTAGGGAGTTTGCTGAATTAGCTTGGCTGCTTGGCTCTTGTTGGTTTAAGACCAGGTACAATGAAAGAAAGACCAGGTTAGAATATGAGGTGCTTCCTAATGTTAAAGAGTATTATTTCTATGGAGAATCAGAGCCGTATGGTTACAGCTATGAAATAGAAGGCAATGCTACAGATAAGAGGTATGTGTTCTGGTCTGAAGATAGGGAAGGAATGCTAGGTATGCACTTTGAATTTGATGAAAAGGGTAAGCGGTACGCTGTGCAAGGGAATGAGGATATGATAAACCCCTATGGAATGAACCCTATCTCAAGGGCTATGTTCACTAAAAGTTCTTATGATGTAACTAGAGCAGCCCTGCACATAGGAATCGCTATGACTGAAATAGCATTAAGTACACGCTTTAGGTTAGGGCAACCAGTATTCACAGGCATAGATGAGGGGCAAAGTAAATTATCTAGTGGGGTAGATAAAGCACTTATCTTACCAGAGGGGGCTTCCTTCAGCTACCAAAGCCCTACAGGCAGCCTTAATGAAATGATAGAAGCTGTTAAGTCAATGGCAAACCAAACAGCAGAAAACAACCAGCTCAGAATAAGGTGGGGTGAGTCTGGGGGTAATGCACCAAGCGGTGAAGCCCTTAGGATATTAGAAATAGAAAACTTAGAGGCTCGCAAAAGTGATGAATCTTTATTTAGGGAATGGGAGCATAGTAGGTATGAGATAGACCGCAGGGTACTTGAAACGCATGGCTTAATGAACTTATCTGAAGATTATGCTGTAGACTTTGGAGAAGTGTCTTACCCTATGTCGCCCCAGGAAGAAAGGGCATGGCTTGATTGGAAGATGGCAAATGGCATAATGAGCAAGAAAGACCTACTGCTTTATTTTAACCCAGACATGACAGACGAAGAACTACAGGCTAAATTAAATGAGGTAAGGGAAGAGGTAAGAACGGAAGCAGAAGCAACACAGCCAACCTCTACATTTCAAAGAATACTAAATGCCTAATATCCAACCAGCTATTGACACATTCATGGCTGATATAACATTAATGGAAAAGGGGTTTGACCAAGATATACGCAAGATGATAAAGCGTATGCAGGGCATGAGTGAAACGGAATTAATAAACACCATTAACCAGGCAAACTTTTTTCAGGAAATGGTAGATGCTGGGTATGGTGAAGCCCTAGATAAATTAGATGATGAATATACCAGGGTATTACAAGCAGCAATAAAAGAAGCTAGGAAGCGAGGAATAGAACCCCTAACTGGTGCAAGCATAGAAGGGCTTGAAACATTAAGGGATTTAGATTATAAAAGGTTATTGGGTAGGGCTGAAGCCCATGCTGATGATTTACGCAGCATTTTATTCAGGGGTGTTTATGGTGGCAACTCTATACAAAGTATTTCAGCCGCATTAGAATCTACTACATTAGCAAGTCATCAATTGAATGTAGTGGCTTACGATAGTTTAGCAATATTTGATGATACTGCTAGGTTCAAAGTATTTGAGGGGCAAGATGTAAGGTGGACATATATCGGTCCACAAGATGAAAGAACTAGGGATGCTTGTAAACAAACAAAAGCAGATGAACCTAAGAACGGCTATAAAGAAAAAGACATTCCAAGTGATACCCCTATTGGTATTCGTGGCGGTTTTAATTGTAGACATAGTTGGATGGTAAGATGAAGCCTGGTGAAATTACAAACATAAAGAAATCAAAATGGGCATTGCTTGGAGGAAAACTTGTTACAAGAATTGTAGAGGATGCAGATAAAGGCATTAGTCAAGATCCAGATGGTAATAAGTTTCCGCCCTATAAAAAAAGCTATGCTGATAAAAAAAAGGCTGGCAAAGCAACGCCAAAGGGTGTCAGAACCAATAGAAAAGTTCAGCCTGCAAATCTTAGGCTTACTGGTGAAATGCTTAATTCAATCAAAGCACAAAAGCCAACAAATGACAGCGTTGAAATAAATTATAGGTCTGGGCTAAAAGCACAAGGCAATGCAAACCCCCCTAAAAGATTAAAGAAAAAAAGAAGAAACATAATAGGGCTTAATGATAAGAACTGGGAATTTGCTAAAGACTTTATTGAAAAAGAAATTGATGGTAGGATAATAAAGTTTTATAAAAAGAAAATAAAATTTGATATAAATATATAAATGCGTTTAACCTATTTTAAAGAACTTGTTTTTATGTTTAAATTAAATAAATAAAGAAGAGGGCAGTATGTCTGAAGAAGTAAAATCCCAGAGTGTGGAAACCCAGCCAAAGGCTTACAAAGAACAGCCTGTGGTTGAAAAAGCGATATCAACAGAGGTGGCAACTGATAGCCAGGATAACCCCGTAGAACCCGACTATGGACAGTTAGTACAAGAATCTAAAAAGTACAGAAAAAGGGCTCAAGAATCCGAAGCTAAATTAGCAAAGATGGAAAAGCAGCGTGAAGCTGATAGGCAGAAACAAATGGA
>VTLG01017334.1_pt1 | contig 19754 bp, 29 predicted proteins | sample 4694571 | NCBI WGS metagenome assembly VTLG01 (sample SAMN12604809, study PRJNA352737) | marine metagenome | biome: ENVO:00000447; feature: ENVO:00000209|ENVO:00000569|ENVO:01000036; material: ENVO:00002151; isolation source: viral sequences binned using virsorter ... | reverse complement strand
TATTATATATATTCTATTATATCCTTTATATCCAGAATAGCAGTATCCTTCCCCTTGATAATAATCAAGAGGTTAGATCTGCTATTATATCCTTCATAGAGCCAATTTATAGCAATTATAACCAGTAGCAATTATAATATGGATAACCATTTTACCAAAATCTACTTTAGCCTGAGAAAGCATTTTATCTGTTTATCTACTTTGAGCCATGTACTCAGATTCCCCTTTTTGTGTGGCTCTTTTATAATTCCCTATACCAAAAAGTATTTAGCCAAAAAATATAGGGCTATATTTTACAAATTATATTTGAAATATCCAAATTTATATTATATTTACAAAAAAATAAAAAAAAGTGTTTGTAAATTGTAAATTATTATTTATATTGTAGTATTAGATTTTAATTATATAGGAGAAATTATGAGAATTCAAGAATACGAAAAGATCCTTAAAAGCCTTGACAATATAATGGACAGAAATTATAGAAGAATAGAAGAACTTGTTGATAATATTGAATGGTTTAAAGATGCCTTGAAATTTGTTGAATCTCGTAATTCAGACCTATATAATGAAGCAATAAAATATGCAGACGAAAAAAAGGAGGGATGTATATAATGAATAGGATAAAAGATGTAATATTAAAGTCAGGTTTAAGGGCAAATCATATTGCAGAGCAAGTTGGAGTGTCTAAAACAGATATATCTAATTATATTGCAGAAAACAGAACACCAAACCATGAAAGATTATTAAAAATGTGCAAAGTTTTAGGTTGCACTATTAATGATTTATATCCAAATGCGAAAAGAGTTGTAACTTATGATCTTGGAGTTGGAAATGAGTAATGCCTATTGTACAAATTGCAAAAGGAATTTTCTTTTATATTCATATAAAGATGTTATAAAAAATGTTTTATGTAAAGACATATATGGTGTTGAAGATTGCAGGAAGCCGAAGGAGAAGAATAATGGGAGCAGTTAAAGAATTTTTCTGGAAATCAGATAAGAAGTGGAAAGAAATGGAAGAAAGAGCAGAGGCTGATGGTAGAGTTGATTATCTTAAAAAGTTAAAAAAGGAAAAAAATGAAAATTGATATTAGAACAGAAGATTGTTTATATATAATGATAAATGGTTGGACTTATTATATAGACGATTCAACTGATGAGCAAATTATGGAAAAATGGATAACAGGAGAAGAAAATGACAAATAAAAAACTAACATTTAAAGAGATATGGACAACATTAAGAGGTTTGGACTTATCACATTTAGAATATAAAAAACAATCACTTACTTATATTGCTTGGGCAGATATATATGCACAATTAATGGATATATACCCACAAGCAGTATATGAATTTCAAGAGCCTACATTTTATGGGCAAGAAGACAAGCAAACTTGTGAAGTGTCTTGTACTATAACAATAGAAGATCATTCAAGGACAATGTCGCTACCTGTAATGACAGCTTCACTACCAATGAAATCAATAGTTAATCCAAGCAGTAGAGATATAAATGATGCTCAAATGAGATGTTTAGTAAAAACTATGGGCATGTTTGGTCTTGGGTTATATTTATGGGAGAAAAAACCATCTAACTATAAACAAGGTACAAACGAAGGCAATATAGCCAGTTTTGAATCTGATGGATTTGGAGTATAATATGGTAGAATTTATATTACTTATTGTTTTTTGTTTTTTAATAGGAATGGTTGTTGATTTATGAACCATACTGAAAACTATAATAAAAGAAATACTTTAGATTTAGCAGAAGGCAAGTGTGTTGAATTTTTAGAAAGCAGAGGTATTGACTATAGGAGATTGGGCTTTGATTCCACTAATGATCCAATACCATTTAAAGATTTTATAAAGATTCCAGATAAATTAAGAAGTATGCCTGACTTTATAGCTTTTCAAAGCAGACCTATATTTGTAGAAGTCAAAGGTTGTAAAGATATATTAAGGCTCAAGGACTCAGATACCAAGTGCTACAAGTTCTGGAGTCAACTCCTCCCACTAACACTATATGTATATTCAAGCACCTTTGACAGCTACAAAATTATACCTTTTAGAAAAGTTTTAGATTTGCTGCCTAAATGTGAAACAGATAGGTATCACGATAATAATAAATTGTATTATAAAATAAAATGGGAAATGATAAAATGAAAGAAATGAAAATTAATTGCAATGACGAGTTCTACTTCTTTCTTAATTGGTTGGCTGATGAGAAATCTTGGTCAGCAAAAGAGATTGCAGAGGTTGTCAGGTATTATTGGAAATATGAAGATCAATGGAAAGAGTATAACGAGTATATTAAAACTGAAGAAAATGAATTATGGAGGAAATTTAGAAATGTCGTATAATATTGAAGAAAAAGAATACTATAGTAATTGTTGTGATGCTCCACCATTAAATGAAGTGGATGAGTTTCCTGCTGAAATATTAGGTATGTGTATGAGCTGCAGAGAAGGTGCAATATTTAGAGTGGAGAAGTGTGAGAATAAGTGAATATATCCATTGGCTTACAAGGACAGATATTGGTATGGCTGTAAATCCTAAAGCCTTTGATTATACTCATCTAACACCAAAAGTATTAGATAAAAGAGCAAGATATTTGTATCAATGCAAGTTAAAAGGGAAAGAGCCTGTAAAATGAAATTACAATATTATAGATGCAGTAAATGTAAAAAACAATGTCATAATAAAAGGACTTGTAAAATAAAATGGAAAAAATGAAAAAGTGTTACAAATGCAAAAAGTATTCTTGTTTAAATAATTTTCACAAGAATAGATCAAAAAAAGATGGATTGTCTTTATATTGTAAGGAATGTAAAAAGATTCAAGATAAAAAATATAGCAAAAATAAAAAAAGATACAATTCAAGCTATTATTTAAGCCATAAAGAGGAATATAAGGATTATAATCAAAGGAGGATAGAACTGCATAGAATTGAACCAAGAATAAGATTAAGGGGAGGTTGTAGAGCGAGGGCTATTAAAAAAGGATTAGACTTTGATTTAAAAAGTTATAAAGATTTACCAAAAGTTCCTAAATTTTGTCCTGTTTTAGGTATTCCTTTGATTTGTGGAAAAGGAAAGAGTTTTAAGGGTGGAGGAACAGACAATTCCCCTTCTTTAGATAGAATAGACAATGATAAAGGTTATATAAAGGGAAACTTGCAAATTATATCAAGAAAAGCAAATCAAATGAAAAGTAATGGAAATTTTAAAGATATAGAAATGTTATATAAATACATGAAAAAACAAAGGAGAAAGTAATGTCAAATTATGATAATAATAACACAGGTGTTTTATTTAGACAAACAGACAAAGAAAGCGATAAGCATCCAGATTTTACAGGTAAATGCGAAGTAAATAATAAAGAGATGCAAGTTGCAGGTTGGATCAATACATCTAAAGATGGCTCAAAGAAGTATGTAAGCCTTAAATTTAGTGAATTTAAGCCAAAAGAAGTTGCAGACAATGTTAGTACTACTGGTGATGTAAAAGTGGATGAAATTCCATTTTAATGTTTGCCCCTAAAAAATGTAGAGATTGTAAAATTGTCCTTAATTCTGAAAATTGGATAAAGTATAATAGTTGTGTTAGAGCAAGATGTCGTAAATGTGATAATAAATACTATAAAGAATACTATCGAAAAAAGGCTATTGAAAAAAAGAAAGGACAATGGTTCTAATGTTTCTGGAGATTAGGATAAGAAAGAATGGTGAGGAAAAATGGGTTGATGCTCATAAATTCTTTGATTATATGATTAAAGAATATAGTAAGGTAACTTATAAAGGCAAGAGTATTGACCCATATCCTGATAGAGTTAATAAATTTTACAATGATATACCAGAAGAATTGATTGATATGTGGGCAAAGGCTTATCCAAATGTGAATATAAAGGCAGAATGTGAGAAGGCAAGGGCTTGGCTATTAACTAACACCAATAAAGCAAAGAAAGATTTTAAAGGATTTACTAATCGTTGGCTTGGTAGGGCTTGTAATAATGGTGGGCAAACTATTATAAAAGTTGATAAGGTTTATGAAAAGCAACAAAGACAAGAAGAATATAGAAGGGAGTTAGAGAAAAGCAAGGCGACAGATGAAGAAAGATCTAATGCAATACAATCAATAAAAGAGATGTTGAATAGGAAAAAGAAATTTGGAAAATGAAAATAAAATATTATTACAAGAGTTATTAGTAGAGATAAAGAAACTAAAATCTCATAATAATATTCTTTCAGAGCAAATAAACATTGCAATTCAGGGATTAGAAGTTATAATTTCTATGGGCGATTCAATGAACGAATCGGTTGCTACTCAAACAGTTAAAGCTATGGAAGAATGTGAAGAAGATTCATCACAGAATAAAGAATAAAGATAGTCGGATTTTTATTTTTTAAGGCAATAATGTCAATCTCTCTGTGATGATATGGGAGTTTTGGAACATCAAGGTTTTTAATTTTATAGGGGGTTGCAAATCCTCCTTTCATTTTATTCCCCCTTGATGCAGGAGTTCGATTCTCCTGACTCCCACAAATTACAAAGGAGCAAGTATGACCTCATCAGAAATACTATGTGCCTTCCTTGTAGTAGCATTTGGCTATGTTACTTATAGGAGGTATAATGAACTTAACAGATAAAGAAATAGTAATAAGAATCAATCGCAATATGTTATTTTATTATATTGAGAATATTGGGTATCATTCCCAGATAACAGGAGCAAAGATCACACCAAAAATGATAGCACTATGTACAGAAAGAATATTAGAACTTGGAGGAGATATACCCACAGAACCTTATGAAGTGTGTTGGGAAGAAATCACTAAAGTGTGAGTGCTGTTTAGAATGGAAGTATCATGCTCCATTTTATGAATGGATTTCTATGGTGGATGATAGATTTATAGGCACTATATGTCATAAATGTGCTATAAGAGAATTATTTGGTACTAATTATAAAAGAAATAAGATATATGAAAGATGGTTAGAAAAGGTAAAAAAAGAATGGAAATAAAATGCAATATTTGTGATTGCAATATAGATTCAGAAGATGGAGATATTATTGGAGAATTTGGTATTTGCTCTGTTGCTTTTTGTGTGTGGTGCTATTCCTCAATGACTGATATGGTTATTCAATTAAATGGATTTAATGATATTGATATATTGCAAGAAAGAATAAGAGAGTTAAGAGAAGAACAAGGAGATGAATCTGTCCAAGCATTAGAAAGATATACTGCAAAACTTAGAAAAGAATTAAAGGAGATTAAAAATGACACATCCAAGCAAACAAAAAGGTAATAGATTTGAAAGATTGATTGTTGATAAGGCAAAATCTTATGGGGTAGGTGCAGAAAGGGCTTGGGGATCTAATGGTAGAGCTTTAGGTATGCACGAAGAAGTTGATGTCTTGCTTGAAGGCGATTTAAGAATCCAAGCTAAATGTAGAAAGAAAATAGCAGAATGGCTTAAACCATCAGAAGTTGTAGATGCAGTAGTTGTTAAAGAAGATAGAGGCGAAACTTATATTATACTTCGTTATGATGAATTTTTATATGATTATAAAAAATTCTTAGAATGGAAAGAAAAACAGCCTAAAACAAAAGGCAAAAAGTTGGTAGATATTTTAGACCCTACCAAACCTCAACAATCTTCATAGAAACATCATAAACATTAGAAGCAGTTTGTTTTACGACTAAAGAATCTTGGTCTAAAATGCAAATTGCAAATTGATCAGGGTTATTATTAGTGTTATCACTCTGGAATACAAATCTCTGCCCACTTCCTATGAAGTTTAATACTTTAGCTGCAAAGGAATCATCATCAACTAAAGTATAACTAAAAACATCTCCCTCTCCATTAGGATTAGATACTACATCTGAATTATTAGAGTATTCATTATGAGTTGTATAGTTTGTTGTATTAGAAAGCCAATTTGTAGTTGAATAATTTGATGCAAAAATGTCTGTGTCTGATAAATATGAAAATTTTAATTTCCAAGTTCTTCTACCATTTCTTTTATAATATGGATTTGATGATTGATTTGGTGGGATTATTTCCCAAGCATTGCTTCCTGCCCAACTTGGATTTCCTGTATATCTCACATTTGTTATAGTTGCTCCCCCTTGAGTTGTTAATTGGTCAAAGCCATCAAATTCAGTAGTCATGGTAAGATTTAAGTCAGGAGTTCTGGGCATATCATAATAATGACCCATGAGCAAACAATTAAGATTCCAAGATTTTCCATCTTCTATATTCATTTCAGTATCTTGATTCATCCACTTTATAAGAAAATTAAATCTATCAACACCATCCTCTAAATCATTGTAATTTTCTGTTGATTCAAATTCTGTTTTAGACAAAGAAAATCCCTTGTTTCCAATTACCCAATTACTAACATTACTTTCAGCATTTATAATATCAGAATTAGTATCAGGGGGTATTATATTCCCCATTAAAGTATCATCTCCTATAGCAGAATTAAGATCATTCATTGCAGAAGCTGTAAATTGGGCATAACAGCTATTTATATTTTGACTATACTGGTTTATATTTGTTCCTAAAACTCCTGAAAAATTAATAGATTCTAAAGCCCTATTTGGTATTGCTTGCTTTAAATCAACAGAAACTTGAAAAGAATCTCCAGATAAATCTGGGTCTAATAAATTAGTATCTTGACTAATTGTTGTGTTTAGAGAAGGGTTAAGACCTATGTAGTATCCTTCATGTTTGTTCCCATTATTTGTATAGCTTTTTAAAGCATGAATTAGCCCTACTGATTTCCAGTATGAAAAATAATCTATATAAAATCTACAACTTGCAACATTCTGGTAAGACATTAGTATTTACCCCCTTTTTTGATAATTTTTTTTAAAATTTTCTTTTCTTCTTTTATAGGAATAAGTTTTTTATCAACTTCCTTAATAGGCTTTTCTACAAACTGCCTTTCAATTCCCTTTATATTAATATTCTTTCTTATTTTTGAATAAACTTTATTTAATTTTTTCTTGTTAGAAATACTACTATATTTGTTTATATTTCTTGATATAGGCTTTGACTCATTGTTAAGAGTTTTTCCAGACATATAAACCTTCTCTTTAGGAAAATATGTGTAATATCCTGTATGTCCATCTTCAAATGGTGTTGTCGTATATAAGCCCTTTACAGAATCATCATCTATTTTATTGGAATAAGAGCCTCTTGACATTTGATCATTTCTTGAGAAGTCATCATCTTCTAAAAATATTAGAGTTTCATCTTCTATATTTGTTTTGCTTTGGGAAATTATATCTAATTTATTCTTGTTAAATATATTCGCAGAGAAAATATTTGACCCAAAAGTATAAACAATCGCATTTACAGGATCAAAAGTGCCACTAAATTCAAATAAAATATTATCTTTTAATAATCTCCCAAGTCTATTTGTGATTATGATTTTATCTTTTCCTAAACTTATTTGATACCCATTAGGAAGTTTATTATATATATAAATATTTCCAGTAAATTTTATAAGAAGCATTTTAAAAGCTCCCTCGCAATCAAAAGTGACAAGATTATCTATACATTGTAAATTTGCTTCAGAAGGATCTTTTAAAGCATTTGCATATATAGATTTAGTTAACTTTACTAAATTAAGCCTATCTTTATTATTCATCAAAACCTCCGACAATTTCATTTACTGTAGCAATTATATCTATAACATTAATAATTCCATCATTATTCCAATCGCCATAACTTATTTCATCTTCGCTTGGAGATTCTCCAGTAGTTATTAAACTTATCATTTGGATAATATCAAGAATATTTACAATTTGATCTGCATTTATATCGCCCATAGCCCCTTCTATAATATCATTTACATTAGAGCCTTTAATCGCATCACTTATATCTCCTAAATCTAAAATATCTATATACCCATCTAAATTCCAATCAGAAACTCTTTTTTGTTCATTTGTAAAATACATTTCTCCACCAATAATATAATTATTTAATAAATTAAAATCTTCATCATTAAAGCCTATTTCTTCATCAATACCTGCACATCTACTAACACTTCCAACCACAGGAGTAAATGTTTTTTCTAAATTGTGCAGTTGTGTTAATTCAACTTCGATAGTTTTTTGTTTTTTATTAATGGAGTTTATTATAAAGTATGGGTATATAATTTGTGCATTTCTCGTAACTGGTTTTGTATAATCTTCTCCATAAGCCAACATATTTTCTATTAATGAATCAAACTTGACAATATCCCCTGCTTCTAAATATAAATATTTTAAAGGAAGTGTTAATTTAAACATATTATGTTGGTTGCAATTATACATATATATAAAATTTCTTAAACTTTCAGCATCACCTTGATTTCTTATAAAGTCTGCCTCAAACTCAAAAACATTATTCTCTCTATCAATAGCAATATAGTCATAGCTATAACCTTCATATCCTGCATTAATCCTGAAATTAAGATCTCCATTTCCATAACAATCATATCCATCAATATAGCCTGTTTCTTTTAAGTAATCTCCAGTTTCATAATCTTTATAATACTTGACATTAACCAAAGTATAAATTTTCTGTAAGGGAGTCCTTGTAAATTTAGCCTTCACTATTTCATCTGCAATTATAGTAGAATTAATATCTGAGTCATTGTAAGATGATTTTATAGCAGTAAATGAAAATTTAGAAGTTGATTTAAACATAGGGAATATATTTGTGTTTGTACACATATTATTAATCAATTCTTTTGCCTTAATTTTTTCATTTAAACTAAATGATAATGACATGTCAGAGGCTGCAATAGTTTCTTCTATTGATGTTTCTATTGGGTCTTCAATTCCTAATTCTTTTTCTAATATATGATAAATAATGCTAAATGGAGAAGATATAGGAGATACTTGATTTTCATAATCCTCTTGAGTTTCAAAGGTGTCTATTGGAAGCACAGATTCCCCTGTATATTTAAAAAAAGTTCCATTTTCAGTATCTATAGTTTCATCTAAGGTATTAACTCTACCATTTACATTTGCATATATATTAGAATCTAAAGCTGCTCCAAATATTAAATATTGGACTAATGAAACATTATATATTTCTGTACTTAATTTTGCTGTACTAGCTTCTTCGCCTTCTTTATTAATTCTATACATCATTGTAAGAGAATTAAAATTATTTGCTTTCCAAAATTCAGGTATAATATATTCTGTCAAATTCCCTGAAAATTGATTAGAATGTCCTTCTTGCATATCATCAGGGTGTTTGTGAGAATTAAACTCAACCATTGATTCTTCAGTAGCTAAACAATCTGATAAAGGTAAATTTATTAAAGGAACATTATCAGTATCAAATGCACTATCGAATGTTCCCCAATTAAATTCTATTGGATTCCCATCAGCATCTTCTTCTCCCCCCATATCAATAGCACCACAACCTAATACAAATTTTTTATTTTCATCATTTGAAGTTTCTTCATCAAATCTAACCTTAATCTTTCCATCAAAGAAAGTATCACATTTTATATCGTCAGAGATGTCTAGCTCTTTAAAAGTAAAAACACAGCCGAGCCTAGTAGATATTCCACTATCTTCATGTTCACTATAGAGGGTTAGGGAGTTCATGTCTTCTAATAAAATAGATCCATGTGATTCAAAATTATGCCCTTTTACTCCTGAATATTCGTATGAATTACTTTTTGGTTTTGAGTAATGTTGTAGTGGCATTAAAGTATTTTTATGAACTATTACATTTGCAGGTTCTTCTAAATTATATTCATTAGGTCTATTTGGGGATCTTCTTGTTCCAATATCTGCACTAACATCCTCTCTTATCCACAAAACCCATCCTGAAAGAGCACTAATTCCCCAATCAATGCCGACTTCGCTTATCTCTCGCTCACTAACACGACCAGATTGATGTCCCCATAATCCTCCAAAATAATAACGATCATTAGGAGGAAGTCTAGGCTCAGATGAATCTACACAAGAATAAGGATGTATATTATTCCATAAAGAAAGATATTCAATATCCATAGCTCTTGGATAACCACTTATCGGATCACCTCCTCCAGTTCTTTGTATTGGGCTGTATTGTGGGAATTGTTCTATGTCTAGTAAGTAATCTGTTTCATTCCCAATATCAAAAATATTCCAATACAAATAAGTTCCAGTATTTTGATTATTTATATCAGCAGTAGTATAAAAATTATGGTTAATTGATGGATTCTCTAAACTAGCACAAGCATATCTTGCTGAAAAAACATCTCTCAACTGAATACCTTGATATTCTTCAGCTATCTCAAATTGATACCACAATCCTTGAGGGTAATTAACTTTATTACCCTGTTCTCTCTGCCATTCTCCACCAACAGTTTCACAAATATATTTAAAATTATTCCAATTTTGCTCGTCTGTATTGCTAAAAAGTAGCTGTGAATCATATAATTCATTATCATTCATTACAGTCGGATTTAATCCTGATTGTGTAGCCCATAGCCAAGCCCCATAATTTGAGGAATTTGGATGAGTATTTACTATTGGGGCAAGATTTGAAAGCATAGAGGAATATAATTCCTCTGGAACTTCTGATATATCAGTATAATTAGTTTCACCATTAGCTATTAACTGCTCCCATAATTTCTTTCCTATCATCTTTTTTATATATCCATTTCTTGGCATCCTTAAATAAGTCACTACAGGCTCTGAGTAATTTCTATTATGTGTATGTGCATATCTATGAAACCAATTCATTATTTGGTATTGATAACTATCGCCTTCAAAGTTAGAAAAGTGCCTTTGTTGTTGTTCATAACCACCCCCCAAAGTTGAAGTATCTCCTCCATAGGGTTTAAAACTATGCACCAAAGTAAAGTTTTCTTGAAGTTGAGCTAAATCATTTGGTATTTTTGCAAAAGTTTCCCTATAATTATTTGATAAATTAGAAGAAAATACAAGTTCAGGAGATAGTAATGTTGCATCTGAATTGTCAAATGCTAACTCAGGTGATTTAACAGCTAGATTTAGAAAATGAACCCCATAGCCAACAGTATCTATCCAAGAATCACTTTCTAAATTATTTAATGTTGGGTCTAACAACATTTTCATTGAATTAGGGTATCTTCTTGTTACTGCTTGGAGTTCATTCATTGCAGGAGGATTTAATCCTCTATTTCTATTAAATTTTTTATTAATTGTTATTTTATTATCTTCAACTAAATACTGCTCATAATCATCATAAAAAAACTCACCCTCTCCTTGTTCATAAGCTGCTTCAGGAACATAATCTTTTAATACTAAAAAATAATTATCTTTGTATATGTATAATGGGCATAGCTGACTTGTAAAGGTAGATGAATCATCATCTCCAAAAAAACCTCCCATTTCAATACCTCTGTCAACATCAAAAACATCATCACATATAATATTAATATCTCCTTCACTACTCTGTGAATCTAAATTTATAAAAGGAATAGCAGGGGCTTTTTCTACAGAGCCATAAACCATTGGAATTGGTTTATTTTTATGTTCTTTACTGTATAGATTTCCACCAAACCCTGTATTTGCAATAGGTAATTCTTTGGATAGTTTTTCTTCAGTTAAATCTTCTAGTTCAACTCTAACTACTTTAGAGTCGTGGTCAAATCTTCTTATGTTCCCTTTAAATATTAAAACACAATCATCTAAATCCTTACAAGATTGTGTCTTATAATAGACCTCTACAGTTTTATTTAGCAAAGCTCTATCAGCAACAAAATCACTTATTCTTTTATCTTGAACATAGTAGTTACTTAAAGTAAAAGATAAGTTATTAATTTTATAGTTTCTTCCTACTAAATCTAAAGATTCCTTAACACTACTTAATTTTAAATCAAAATCTTCCCAAAATATATCCCCACTAAAAACACCTTTGTTTGTAGAGATATACATAGGCTCATTTAAAAAATTACCATCTTCATCTCTAGCAGAATCCACTACTATCAATGGAACTAAATAAGTTTCTCTAAAACTTAAATCTAATTTAATAGCATCTGATAAAACGAGCATTAACTTACCCCTATATCAGCACCTCGCCTGATAGCTTCTTTTATTTTAGGTATAGCTTCTAACTCAATAAAATCTTCTGACATAACATTTCCTGTAAATGAAACATTTATAGCAGATCCACCACCTTGATTAATTCTATTCATTGTTTCAACTCCTACAGCATCTACTGCATCCCTGCTCATAACATATTCACCTCTCTCTGCATTAATCATAGTGCCTCCTTGTGAATGAAGTCTTCCTCCAATCAAACCACCTTTCGCCATTGTTGGAGCACTTTGTGAATTAATTGCTTCTAATTGAGCTAAGGATAATGCAGAAACAAAGGCTGTTAAAACTCCTTTAGTTACAGGGTCAGCTCCCATTGTAGGACTACCCCATATATTCATTATAGCTGCTGCTGTATTCATTATAACACCTGCTCTTTGCATTTTTTGTTGAGCTTCAAACTCTCTCTTTATTGCAGCATTTGCTACTTTGAATTTTTCTGCTTCAAAGGCTTTTTGCTGTTTTGTGCTCATCTTATTATATCTTTCTGTTTGCTTAAATGCAGCTATGTCTGCTTTTGCTGCATCTTTAATTGATGTAATTCTTGCTTGAGATGCTGCCATTTGAGCTTGAACCATAGCTGCTGCAATCGCTGCACCCATTTCCATGTATGCTGCTTTTAAAGCATCAGATGTTTCCACCCCAAGAGATTTTAATTCACTAAAGGTTTCTCCAAAATTCCTAACCATTTCAGACATATCAAAACTAACCCCACCAGTAGCTTCTCCTATATCAGTAAGGATTTTAGTAATCCCCTCCATTTCTCTTGCTTCGTCGCTCATGCCTGTTATTGCATGTCTTAATTTTGCAATTGCCTTTTGTGTTTCTTCTATAGTAAAACCAAGTGACTCGTATTGTTTTTTTAATTCACCTATATTTACTACTTCGGTTTCCACAGCAGGATTAAAGTTATCTAATTCTTCCTTAGCTTTATTAGTAGCATCTGTCCACCTCTTTAGAGATAGCACAGAAAGCATCCTTGCATCATATTCTTCTTTACTTTCAAGACCTGTCTTTTTAAAAGCTATATTCAGCTTTTCGTAGTGAGCTTTTGCAGCTACTAGTTCAGTATTTGCATTTGCCCAAGCAGTTCGTAGTCTTGTTTGTTGTTCTTGATTCTTTTCACTTAGTCCAATATTTTCTTTTTGGTTTTCATTGAAAGCTATTCTAATCCTTAATAGCTCTCTTGCAGCCTTAGCATTTTCTAATGTTGTTTGTTGGGTTTCTAATTGAACTCCAAGATTTCTATTAGATATTTCTATTAAATCTTCTAAGACTGCTTTTTCATCTTTAAATGCTTTTTCTTGTTCTTTTATAACTTCTGATAAATTTGAAAATCCTGTTTGAGCATTAGCTATAGCATCTTCAGCATCATTTAAAGAGCCTGTAGCATCTTCTACATGCTCCCTGAATCCAAAGAAAGATATTGTCATTTCAGCAATTCCAACAGCAGCACTAATGAGCAATCCTATTTTTGAAGCCTTCATAAAAGCTCTTGTTGCCATAGTTGCTGCACTTGCTGCATGAGTAACAGCAACATAAGCTGCCCCTACTCCTACTATAGCAACTCCATAAGCTGCAATAGTTCCAGTATTTTGGAAAATTCCTAATATCTTAGATAGTGCAGGGATAATCATATTCCCAATAGTTTCTCCAAATTCTTTCATTTGCTCATTAAATTTTTTCAATTTATTTGCATAAGAAGTCTGAGTCCTACTTAAATCTCCTATAGCATCTGCACTTCCTTTTGTAATTAAACTTAGTCTTGCTTGAACTTTTGCTGAAGCTGTTAAATCGCCCTTGCCTTTATGAATACCTAATCTAAATGCTTCTTGCTTTAAATTAGCCTCTGTTATGATAATTCCATACTTTCTAACAGTTTCATGGTTTCCTACAATAGCACTTTGAAAATCTCTCATAACATCAGCATCAGCTTTATTATTAAAACTTGCTACATCTAAAGCCAACTTTGTCATTGAGGTAGATAATTGTGCAGCAGCATTTCTAGCAAACCCAAGAGGCACAAATGTATCTTGTAGAGAAGAAGCCATATCTATTAATGTGCTATTTGCCCTTCCTACAGAAGATCCTAAAGCATCAGCCCATTTTTTTATTACAGATATATTTTCCCCAAATACTACATTTGCTTTATTTAGCGATTCTTCTTGCCTAGAGGCTACATCAGCTAATCTGAGCATAGGTTTTATAGCGAGAGCCATTCCAAAAGAAGCTAAAAGAAGTTTAGAACGAAGAACAGAAAAAGTATTATCTAAATTTCTGCCCTTGTGCTGCAAATCAAGCATCCCCTTGCCTAATTTTTTAGAAGATTTATTTACTTTGTTTTGTGCTGCTACTAAAGGGGAGTGTGTATTTTTTAATTTTTTTTGAGATTTACTAAGAGAATCTAAGTGATTTTTTAAACCCTTGTCTTCATAATCAAATATTATAGTTAATTTTTCAGCCATTTTGTCCTTTGTTCCTGTTCTTTGCTTCGTTTATTTGTGATTTCTCTAACTTAGCGAAGCTCTTTTTAATTATAAAATATTTATCTATCCATATTGCAGGCTGTTCTCCAAAGTCGCCTTTATGTGGACTTACTCCTAAATCTGTGCAATAAACATACTTCTGTATATCTTTTTGTACTTCCTTGCTAAAAAAAATATTCCTACATGTAAAAAAAGGCAACTGAGCATTGATAGATTTACCAACATCAAACTCTTTGCCTTTTTTATTATTTTCCTTTACCTCTTGTATCAGTAGTTCTATAACTTCCCAAACATCTTCTTTGCAAGTAAATTCTTTTACAGAATACTTGCCATCTACTTTTATGGGTAATTGTGCTTTATAAGGGAAACAATGAAATTGACAGCCTCCACAGGTGTTTCCAAGAATGTTAAATTCTATTTGGAGGCTTTGCCTTCCCCCATTGTTAACTTTTCTTGCATTTTCAAGAAAGCATCTGTTCTGTCAGCTATAGACCATTTAACTAGCTCTTTATCTGAAACATCTCCATCAATACAAGTTCTTAGCCATTTAGTGATAGTCTTATTCATCATCTTAATACCTTTCATGCTACCATCTTCAGCCCACTCATATTCTATGCAATCCATTAATTCATCTCTTTCATCTAAAGAAACATCTTCCTTTATTTTGAAAGTTTTACCTGACTTCAGTTTGATTTCCATACATCCTCTTATTTATTAATCTTTTTTAGAGCTTGATTTAGATTTTTTAGATTCTACTAAGCTACCATCAGAATTGACTTCAACAAAACCATCCTCTAGCCAATCTTTTATAAGTTTAGCATCTTGTGATTTTCTAAATTTAACATTGCCTTCTTTTTTAAAGTATCTCATTTACTCTCCAATTAATTGTTATCGCCACCTAGAAAGTGTGCTGTCTCTCCAGATGCAGGAGCTAACACTTTAGCTTCAAAGTTTACCATAGCCACATCATCACTTGACACTTCGCAACTTGTCAGTTTAGATTTTCCAAACCACATTCCCATTTTTACTGATGAAGTAGCAGTAAAGAAAACACCAGTAGGTGTTTCGGTAGTTCCTGCAACAGCAACATCAGCAAGATAAAATGTAAGATATGAAACATTGCCAGAATCTCTAAAGGCTTCAATCATATTATCAGTTTCATTATCATATTTAATACTTCCACCCCATGTAATAGAAAGCTCAGGTAATGCTTTTCCCCAAACTTCTGGTTCTCCATTTGCACCAGATGCTCCTAAAAATTGTGTAGGACAATCAATAGTCATATTAAATGATTTAAATAATGGTGTAATATCGTCTTGATCTGTAGAACCATCAAAATTTTTAATATCAATATTCTTATCGTCAAGTAAGCTCAAGTAAAGAAAATTACTGCCAATAGCTGTTGCTGCCCCTGTCAATCCTGACTGTTCTCCTTTAGCAGGGGCTGACTGAGTTTGAAATGTTGCTGTGTAATTAAATCTTCCTGCTGCTGTGTCCATATCAGCATCTATTGAAAAACTTGTGCAAGTGCAACTTTTCAATGAATACGAATCTGCTGCTGTTGGTGCTGCAAAGTAAACAGATAGCAAATAAGCCCAATCTGTTGCACCACTTGGATCTGTGCCAACTTTAAATCCTAATCCACCATAATTATTAGCGAGTGTTAAAACACTATCACTACTTCCTCCACCATCAAATTCATCTCCTGTTACACTTTCCATTAAGATTACCCACATTTCTTGTGTTAATCTTCCTGTCAATGTAAATTCTGTCATTACTCTTTTTGAAGATGAAAATACTTGGTCAAACTCAGCTATCCTTCCTGATCCTGTTCTCATCTCAAATTCTTGATTAGGAGAGAAAGTAGGGAGTGTTATCCCTTCTACATCTACCCTATAAAAATTTGCATCTGTAGTGTTGAAAGTTCCTGTTGTTGTTTCTGCTGCTAAATAGACAGCAAACTGTTTTCCTGAATATGTTGTTGCATTGACTGCCATTTTATTACCCCTCTATATTGTTAAAAAGTTATTGTGTGTAAGCATTTATAGTCAAAATTAACAATATAAATACCTAATTTTTCATCAGCATTTAGCTGTGTAGATTCAAGCCTACAATCTGAGACCTTTGTCGAATTTGCATCTGACAATGTCATAATTACATTATCATGGACTACTGCCTCTATTCTTGAAACTTGTCTGAGAATATGGTCTAAAGCCTTTTCATTTATATTCACTTCATTAAAAGAGAATTTTAAATTTATTGAAAACTCTCTTGTTTCAGAATTGGTCATGTAATCTAAAAGGGTGCTACCTACAGGTATTAATTGTAAAGCCTGATTAACACCACTTGGAACAGAATTCCCTTTATATATAGGCAAAGAGCCTTTGAACTCTGTTTCGAGTACAGACTCTAACTTGTCTAAAATATTCTTAAAATTGTTTGTAAAAGTTACTGCCATTTTTTATATTTTCCAAATTTGATTAAGTGTTGTATCCTAATTTTTTACTTCCTTTACTTGAGGCTATTCCACCTCTAGTCATTTTAATAGAATTTACAGAAGAATTATCTACTTCTTCTAAATATCCTGCCACTTCTACTTCCCACTCATCATTAATTGCAGCTTCACTTGCATCTGTAGAACCACCAAATCTTATCTGCAAACCACCTGCTAATTTTTGAAAATCCCCTGTTACAGTTTCAGTAGTAACTACTTGAGTGTCCTTTAGTTTATCTCCACTTTTAACCCATACAGAGTATTTAGCTGTTCCTAGAACACCACCTGTTGTTATTTTTACTTTTACCAAATCCCAAGAGCCTGACCATCTCCCTCTTGTATCTACAGGTCTTATTTTTCCTGATGTATAAGTAACATCTCTTATAACCCCTTTTGAAGAATCTCCAGTTGTTTGCCATGATAGTGCTGCTCCCCCTTTATTTAAAGCATCTATATTCCCCATTGCATCTTCCATTAAAGCATTTGCTATTTCAGATGTTGGATCATGGCTTCTAATAAGAAATGTTGCTGCTATAAGTGCAGTTGTTCTTACTATAATATAATCATAATTACCTTCTTTGTCTTTTAATTGCTCTCTTGGCAAGTTAGGGTCTAACTTGGCATCTAAATATCTACTTGCATTAGCAGTTATTCTTGTAATTAAAGTAGAAAATTCTTCTCCTGCTTCCATAAGTTTATCATTTGGGTCGCTTGCTGAATAATAATAAGTTATATCTTCTGCACTATTATAAAACCATTCGCCTTCAACATTTAAATCGGTATGAGCAGATTGAGCTGCTCCTAAATCTTCTCCATCAGCAAATAATTGAGTTGTTAGCCCACTATTATGTGCTGCATATTTATTTGTTGTTACTTCTTTCCATCCATATAAAGCTCTTTTGGTGTCAAATGAATCTACTTGAGGAAATACATCCTTTAATTGTCTGTGTGTGCAATATGTTGGTGCTGTTGCCATTTATTTCCTCCTAGTTATAAGCTAATATTTTAACTGTTGTATTTAATTTAGGATTAACACTTCTCGCCCCTATGGTTTGAATTGTATTTTTCCCACTTGTTGTATCGGAGTTAACTCCACCTGCATGAGCAGATTTATGAACACAGTTAATAACAAAGTTTGCATTAGGAAGTGATGTAAATCTAATCTCTCCTGTTTCATAATTAACACTTCCTGATCCTGATCCTTTCAAATTACCTTGTCCATCATCATACATAAAAGCAGCTTTGTTAGGAGAAGAATCATAAGTATTTCTATCATAAACTGTATCATCTGGAAGTTTTGCTGCAACTGCTGCCTCTACATTTGCTATAGCAGGCAATCTGCCCACTCCAAATGGTGTTGTTCCAGAAGATGGGGCTGCTAAAGCGATAGCAGATCCTGATAAATACTGCCCTGATGTAAATCTAACATCTCCTGCAACTATTCCAACAGTAACCCTTTTTTCAAATAAGTTGCCTGAAGTGTAATATTGAACATTTAAAGCATCTTGTATTTTATTTAATACTCCATTTCTTCCACCAAAATTAAGATTAGAGGAATCAGTTGTAAATGCTAAATTAGCAAATGTTGAACCTCCATCTACAGTAATATTAAATTGGTATGTAGTTGAAGCTGCTAACCCTGTATTTGTATTAGCACTTATTCCTGATAATCCAATTTCCTGATACCCTGCTTGATAAAACTTGATACCTATAGATCCTGCTTGAATTCCATCTGATATTGCATCTCCAGTTCTTCCATATCCAAAAAAGTTTTTAGCATGAAAAACACCATTCTTATCAGTTTGTGATGTAGAAAATTTGTCAAAATCTGCAGTCATATTAAAGAATGGAAATCTAATTGCAACATCATCTGCATGAGTAGCAGCAGTAGAGCCAAATAAACCTCTTTTAATTGTGCAAGTGCTATTGGCTAAGTCTGCTCCAGTACCAACTGCAGTTACTTCGCATATTTCATTTTCTATTCTAATTAAATCTCCAACTTTAAAGTATTTAGAATGTCCATTTTCTAAGTTTAATGTAGTGTGTGTAGCATCAGAACCCATAGTTGCTGAAGTAGCATGGTCTAAGTCTGCTCCACTATCTACATACATATTAGAATCAGGTGCTGTATTTTCTATTGTAGTTGCATTAGCTGCTGAAGCATCTGCATTATAGCCTATTAACCTTCCATGAGGGAGATAAAAGAAATCTCCTGCAGGCAAAAGCATAGTAACATATCTGTTTACAGTTGCACCCCCACCCATATCTACTGAATTTGCATCATCTGTATTTGAATTATTTTTCCATTCTTGATATACAAATTGTATCTCTGCAGGAACATCTCCCATATTATACACACAAAATGCTTTTATAGAAGGAACTACTGCAGTTCCCTTTGTTCCACTTACAGATAAAATATTTATAAAACCATCTGTATTATCCACCTCTTGGACATTCTCAAATACCTGATTGTATCCTTTTGCTTTTGTGAAAGCATTTTTTCCTAAACTTAAATTTACATTAACATTTGCCATCTTTACTCCTCTACCTTAAATGGTACTTTACTGTTGCATGAATTGAATAATCTGAATTTACCCCATCCTGTCTAAATGCAAAGACTAAAACTTTACCTGCATTTACATCTGCAGATTGAATTGTCATTTGCTGATAATAATTTTGCTCATACCCTGCTGAGGTTATATCT
>VTLG01014970.1_pt1 | contig 19754 bp, 32 predicted proteins | sample 4694571 | NCBI WGS metagenome assembly VTLG01 (sample SAMN12604809, study PRJNA352737) | marine metagenome | biome: ENVO:00000447; feature: ENVO:00000209|ENVO:00000569|ENVO:01000036; material: ENVO:00002151; isolation source: viral sequences binned using virsorter ... | reverse complement strand
CAGAACTTATGCCTGTAAGTTGGAATGAGTTTGCAAACATGCATCCATTTGCACCCAGAAGTCAGACTGAAGGATATGATATCATTATTAATGAATTAAAAGGATGGTTGTGTGAGATCACTGGATTTGATTCTATATCTTTACAACCTAACGCAGGATCACAGGGTGAGTATGCAGGTCTGTTAGCAATACAAGAATATCATAGAAGTCAGGGTGATGATAAGAGAAATGTATGCTTGATTCCTACAAGTGCTCATGGAACAAATCCTGCAAGTGCAGTCATGGCAGGTATGAAAATAGTTCCTATCAAGTGTGATGATGAGGGTAATATTGATATCAAAGATTTAGAAAAACAAGCAATCATGAATACCTTTGAGTTGTCATGTCTCATGATTACATATCCATCTACTCATGGTGTATTTGAAACTACCATTAAAGATATATGTCGCATCATACATGAGAATGGTGGTCAGGTATATCTTGATGGTGCGAATCTAAATGCACAGGTATGTCTTGCAAAACCTTGTGACTATGGTGCTGATGTATGTCATCTTAATTTACATAAAACATTTTGTATTCCTCATGGTGGAGGTGGGCCAGGTGTGGGGCCAATTGGTGTTGCAAAACATCTAACACCCTTTGTCACTCATCGTGTATCATCAGCAGAATATGGTAGTGCATCTATCTTACCTATCAGTTGGATGTATATAAGAATGATGGGTCGTGATGGATTACAGAAAGCAACAGAGGTATCTTTATTAAATGCTAATTGGTTGGCACATAAAATAGATCCATACTTCAAAGTGTTATACAAAGGTGCTAATGATAGAGTTGCACATGAATGTATCTTTGATTGTAGATCATTACCTGTCACAGCAGAGGATGTTGCAAAGAGATTGATGGATTATGGTTTCCATGCACCTACATTATCATGGCCTGTTTTAAATACTATGATGGTTGAACCAACTGAAAGTGAATCATTAGATGAACTTAAAAGATTTGTAGATGCTATGGAAAAAATAAGAAGAGAGATATACACTATCCCAGATATTGTCAAGAATGCTCCACATACAGAGTCAGAAGTATGTGGTCAATGGACACATGGGTACACAAGAGAGGAAGCAGTATTTCCCAATAACCCTAAACGTAAGTTCTGGCCTGCTGTATCAAGAATAGATAATGTTTATGGTGATCGTAATCTTGTTTGCTCTTGTGCAAATTATTTTGAGAATGATAACTAGATTGAAGACAAGTCAGAGATTTTTAACAAAGACTTGTTTGGAAAAGGAAACGATGATATACTCCTAGCGTATTAAACTATACTAACTAACTTACAAAGGATCAATTAAAATCTATGGAAGAGAATCCATTTTGGGGAGAACCTACTCCCACTGACTTGTGGGACGACTTGGATAGACTTAATGGTCTGTATGAGGAACTTGGTTGGGATCATACTGATTATCTAGAGTTTGCAATTGAGGGTAATCATATTACTATTAGAAACAAATCACGAGAGGGACGTTAAATGAAAATCTTTTTAGATACTGCTGATGTGACAGAAATAAAAACCAGATGGACTACTGGTTTGATTGATGGCATCACAACAAATCCATCTTTAATTCGTAAGAGTGGTAGAAATCATGAGGATGTCTATCAAGAATTAAAAGAACTTGGTATCAATGATATTAGTATGGAGGTCATTGGTAATGAAGATAATATGGTCTCTGAAGGTAAGAGATTGCATAAGAAGTTTGGTAAGTGTGCAACGGTTAAAGTTCCGTGTACTAGAGAAGGACTTCGAGCATGTGCCAAGTTAAGTGTTGAAGGCATCAGAGTTAATGTAACATTGATATTCTCTGTGGCACAGGCAATTCTTGCTTCTAGAGCAGGTGCAACATACGTATCACCATTCGTTGGTCGTTTAGATGATGTCTCATTTGACGGTGTAGGACTGGTGAAAGACATTGCAGCACTCTATAGGGAGCAAATGGTTACAACACAGGTTCTAGCAGCATCTCTGCGTGATGTGAGTCATGTTTCACGGTGCTTTAGTTTCGGTGCTGATATAGTTACTATGCCAACCAAGGTATTTGATGGAATGTATGATCATATTCTTACTGATAGGGGTATGACTATCTTTGATAATGACTATGCAAAATCACTAGAGGTTAATGCGGTATGAATAACTTTACTGTCTATACAATGGATGGTTGTTCTTATTGTGAAAAGGTACAAGAGGTTCTTCGTGAAGCAGACCAAAAATTTGTAACTTATAAAATAGACAAGGACTTTACCCGTGACAGTTTCTATGGTGAGTTTGGGGAAGGTGCAACTTTTCCTCAAGTTGTTGTTGATGGTAATAAAATTGGAGGTGCATCTGCAACGGTAAAGTATCTGAAAGAAAATAAGTTAGTCTAATGTCATGTCAAATAACTTCGAGGAAGTATATTATGTTCTAGAGGAAGCACTAGAACTTGCTTTTAAGGGCAAGTTTGTGATAAAATTATATGAATACTTTCAGTTAAGGAAAGTCACTAAAGTAGAGGCAGATCAATTCTTATGTAGTTCTACTGCTAAAGAATTTGCCGAAGCAGTGACAGAACTTGACGAGTACATTAAAGGAGGGAATGATTCTGCTCACAAACAATTAAGGGAAGCGTATCACCACATTCCCAAACCTCAAGCAAGAAAGATAAGAGATTATCTTGCTTGTATATTAGAAGATGCAATGAGGTATAGTAATGACAAACGAAGAGGAAGAAAAAGAGGTTCTAAATAATGACAACACCGAAATCAATAAAGGTTTTGAGTTATTATTAAGAAACAGGAGGAAAGAAAAACCAAAATCTAAAACGTTTCAGATTCAGTTTTCTTTTTTTGGTAGAGAGATCACTTTTTATCTGGACATCCAAAAAAAATAATTTTCTGGGAGGAATATTATGTTACAAGAAGTAACCCCTTACGTCCTTTTTTATGCAGGATTTGCAATACTTGCTACATTTGTGTTAGGATTCTTTGCAGGATGGATTACAAATAATGTAATCGGACAGTTCCTCAACAGACCAGTTCCATATAGTGTTCATCCAGAAATGTTTGATGAGAATGGACGAGTTATCCCCGATGAAATTTTAGCCCTACGATTTGAAAATCACAATGACACAGACGAAGAAGAAGACGACGACTACTAGAAAAACAGCCGTCAAGAGAGTTAAACTTCCACCCAATCCTTTTATCCATGAGATACTTGAACTCGTAGGAGAGCAGAGGACAAAGGCAAAGAGAGTTGATATACTTAAAGAGTATAGAGACGACTCTCTAACTGCTATATTAATATGGAACTTTGATGAAAGAGTACAGTCAGCAGTTCCTGATGGTCAGGTTCCTTATAAAGAAAATGAAGTGCCTGTAGGAACAGATCATACTTCATTACGTAGAGAGTGGAAGCAACTCTATCATTTTATTAAAGGTGGTAATGATTCTTTAAGTAGTCTCCGTAGAGAGTCTATGTTCATTCAGTTGCTTGAAGGATTACATCCAAAAGAAGCAGAGATTATTTGTTTAGTGAAGGACAAAGAACTTGAAGAAGTGTATCCAAAGGTCACTCTTGATGTTGTTAAGGAAGCATTCCCTGATATAGTATGGGGCGAAAACAGAGGATCATGACAGAAGAATTAAAAGAGAAACCAGCAAAACCATCTTCTGCATGGTCTACTGAAGAGAAGAAACTTATTAGTACTTATGGATGTCAATTGATATATGAAGATGCTACCCAAGAACAATTAGTAGATAGAAAAGTTCCTACTGATAGTATGATCATATATTATAAGGTAGAGGGTAAAGATCATACGGATCTTGTTCGTGGTTCTCAAGTTAATATCTTTGACCTGTATTATGATAAGTTTGGAAAGGACTCTGTTCAGAAGATGTCTTATGGTCATGGAACTATTAGTCCTGCACAGTGGGGATATAAACCACCTGAAAAAAGAAAGAGGAGGAAATGATGAAGGACGATCAACTTCGAGACCAAGTGAATGCTATCATTCGTGATGAGATTCAGGAAGGAATAAATGAGTACCTAGAAACCCAAGAGGAGTCTGAAAAGACTGGTCTTGGTTTTGTTAGTAATAAAGATGAGAAGTTGAAAGTTAATATTCCTCATTCAGAAGTAGATAAGATTCTGAAACAATATAAAAGGATTAAGAAGAAGCAAAAATCAAATCTTTACCAAGCAAAACTACTGGATCAACATGGAAGACCTCTATGAGATATGTTAAGAAAAGAAAATCGATTACGAGTAAGTGAAATTGCTTGTAGAATAAAACTAAAGAGAGAAGTATCCTTGACAGATATGATTTGGTATACTAAAATGATAGAAAATAATGCACATGCAAGAGGCATACATGAGAGAACAGTTAATTAAAGCAATACTTGCTCATGCGAATGGCGAAATTGCCAAGCATAAAGCAAACGTTGAAGTTTATCTAACAAATCCAGCAGGTATTGGTGAGCATTCTGACATCACTGAAGCAATAGGAGTGGAGTTGGATAAGATTTCACGTTACCATGACCAGATAGAGGTTGTTAAAACCTATTTTAAATAAATTGTATCAAAAACTACACAATTGATTGCATATATAGTATAACTGTGTTAATATTAACACATCGTTCATCCCATTAGGGACGCAAGTAAGTCACGGAACGGAACGTTCATCTCTATGATTCCAACTTTAATTGCTGCATCAAGTGCTGTTACTACCATAGTTACAGTATCATGTGCAGATATAAACACTCTTGTTGATCGTGCTAAAGTCTACCCTGACATTAGTGCAGAACATAGACAGGAAGTTATTGATTTGTATTATGATTTTGGTGACAAATATGGTTTGGATTGTAGAGACGCAAATGACTAAAGGAACGGGCCTAAAAATCCAATTACTTTAGGAGTAAACCAATGGCAAAAGTAACCTACCGTGGTGTCACTTATGACACTAATGACAAGAAATCTTGTCAAAAAGAAGCAACTGTATTAACATACAGAGGCATCAAGCACACAGAACAAACAACTGTAAGTGCTAGGTAAGTAACGACTTACAGATACTTTAAGAGAGCAGGGTTGACCCTGCTCTTTTTTTGTATTATAATATTGATAAAAGAAATCAAATGAACAAAGCAAAACTAAAAGTTTTAGTTAGAGCTCTTAAAGAAATTGTTGATGAATTAGAATCAGAAGTTTACTCTGATCCAAAAGCATACACAAATTCTGGTTTCTCTGCACCTGAACTTTCATACGATGAGGTCTTCGAAGACGATGACAGTTAAACTTGTAAGTGTTACTCCCGATGCGGAAAAGACTATGGCATATATTGCTAGAGTTTCTAACCCAAAGAACCAGAACAATGAAAAGTTTTCTGGTCTCTTAAGTTATTGTATTAGGCACGGACATTGGAGTGTATTTGAACAAGCACACATGACCTTGGAGATTGAAACTACAAGGGGTCTTGGTGCTCAAATACTTCGCCATAGATCATTCACTTTCCAAGAGTTCAGTCAAAGGTATGCTGATACTAATCTATTGGCAAATGAGATTCCTATGTTTGATCTCCGCAGTCAAGATTTAAAAAATAGACAAAATTCAATCGATGATATCCCCAAAAATAAGAAGGAATACCTTCAAGAAAAGATTGCAGAACATTTCGTTGCGTCAATGGATCTCTACAATGAACTCCTCGCTAATGGTATTGCGAAGGAGTGTGCGAGATTTGTTCTCCCGTTAGCAACACCTACAAGATTATACATGACTGGTTCATGTCGTTCATGGATCCACTATATTAATCTACGGTCTGCACATGGAACACAGAAAGAACACATGGATGTTGTTGCAGAGTGTAAGAAAATATTTGTAGAGCAGTTCCCTGCAGTATCTGAAGCCCTAGAGTGGGTCTAAATAAAACTACGCAATTATCTTATTATGCCAACATATCCAATCATTCATAAAGAAACTAAAGAGAAGAAGGAACTTTCCATGACAATGAAAGAGTATGATCAATGGAGAAAAGATAACCCAGAGTGGGATAAGGATTGGCAAGCAGGGGTTGCTGCATGTCAAGAGATAGAAGGATGGAAAGGTGAGGCAAACTCTAGTGGATGGAATGAGATATTAGACAGAGCATCTAAACAACCTGGTGCTAATGTCAGAAAAAATCGTGACTACAGTTTCTAAATATGCCACGTAAAAAGAAAGCAGATCAACCTATCGGTGTAGGTTTAACGGCCAAGCAGATGAAAAGAAAAAAACCAATTAATGCAGACATGATGAGGGACATAGAACCCCTCACAGATAATCAGAAGTCTTTGTTCGAGGCATATGCCAAAGATCAAAACCTTGTTGCTTATGGTGTCGCAGGTACAGGTAAGACATTCATTACCTTATACAATGCATTGAGAGATGTTTTAGATCCATCAACACCTTATGAGAAAGTTTATATTGTAAGGTCTCTTGTTGCTACTAGAGAGATTGGTTTCCTACCTGGTGACCATGATGATAAGTCTTGTCTCTATCAGATTCCTTACAAACATATGGTAAAGTATATGTTTGAGATGCCATCAGAAGCAGACTTTAATATGCTCTATGGTAATCTTAAGGCACAGGATACTATTGACTTCTGGAGTACATCATTCATAAGAGGTACTACATTTGATAAGACTATTGTTATCGTAGATGAATTCCAGAACTTGAATTATCATGAACTTGATAGTATAATGACAAGAGTAGGAGCACAATCAAAGATTATGTTCTGTGGAGACGCATCTCAATCAGATTTAATTAAGACTAATGAAAGAAATGGTATTGTAGATTTCATGCAAATCCTTCGTATCATGTCATCAGTAGATGTAATTGAATTTGGTGTAGAGGATATCGTTAGATCAGGACTAGTTAAAGAATACATCCTCGCTAAATTGGAAATTGGTTTATGAGTTTTACCCATTGTAATTTTTTAGGTGACCTTGAATTAAAAAAGAAAGAGACTCCTGGTTGTAGGTTGTATGAACTTCCTAGTGGGCAGTGGGTTCCTTCTATTACTTCAGTAACTTCCTTTTATAATCGTCAGATTTTTATTGACTGGAGAAAGAGAGTTGGTATAGAAGAAGCAAATAAGATTACCAAGAAAGCAACTGCTCGTGGAACTGATTTTCATGAGGCAGCACAAGCATACCTAGAGAACAAAGAACTTAACTGGGATGATTATCTACCAGCAACACAGTTCATGTTTCATCATGCAGCACCATATCTGGACAAGATAAATAATATACACGCTATAGAAAGGACTCTTTACTCTGAATACCTTGGTCTTGCGGGTAGAGTGGACTGTATCGCTGAATACGAAGGCGAATTAGCGGTGATAGATTTTAAGACATCCGAAAAAATTAAACCTGAAAAGTGGTTGGAAAACTATTTTGTACAGGAAATGTTTTATGCATCTGCGTACTACGAACTAACTAAAATTCCTGTCAAGAAGTTAATAACTATCATGGTAACACCTGGTGGTGAGGTTAAAATATTTGACAAAAGAAACAAAGGGGATTATATTAAACTTCTAGTACGTTATATAAAAGAATTTGTATCTCACAATACTGGGGCCGAGAATGGAGAATGAACTAGAACAAGCATTGAAGGACAAGTTCTTTTGTCCTGCTAGATTTGCACAAGAAATAGAGAAACTAGTGCATGCACATTCTGAAATGAATTACATTGATGCTATCGTTTACTTCTGTGATTTAAATGCTATTGATTTAGAGTCAGTTCCTAAACTTATATCCAAACCCCTCAAAGAAAAAATTAAATACGAAGCACAAGAGTTAAACTTTTTGAAACGCACTAGCCGTGCGAAATTGGTTTTTTGATTCCATAAAAGTGGGAAAAAATTCCCGCCAAAAAAATCGCCCTATTACTTTTTTATGATGCCCTTTGATGCCTATAAGTGTTACCTTGCGATGAAGAATCACTTCACGAAAGATAACTATGACTACCAGAAGTATAGAGGTAAGACAAGAGCAACACACCAAGCATTTTATAAGAGGAAGGATAGGTTTTGGTTTGAAAAGTTTTCACGTCAGAAAACTGATCAAGAAATAGAAGAATTTTTTGTTGCTAACTTTACATCTTGTTCTGATCCAGAATCATTATGGATAGGAGAGATGATAAAGGAAGGAGAAGGTAGATATCAAGATTGGCAGAAGAAAGTGCAGTCATTATCATATGTGTTTAAACAAGAGGCAGAGGATTTGTTTATGGATAATAAGGTTGATGAGGTATTTGATTGTAGTAAGGGTCACCCTCCTATATTAAGAAAATATTTGGGTGGTGGCATAAGCTTGGAAAGTATGGTAATATGTGATAGAATATTTGGGTACGGTAAAAATTTTGATAAAGATCTAAATGATCCCGTGTGGGAAACCGTCAGTAGGAGGGTTAAAAAATATAAACCTTTCCTAAATATAAATGTACCCCGTTACAAAAAAATTCTAAAGGAGGTAGTAATTCATGGCAGTTCTTAATAATGAAGAAGTTCTTGCTAATTTAAAACAACAACTTGTCACCACTGAAGAGACTCGTCTCAAACTCATTGGTGCTATTGATGTCTTGCAACAAATTGCAGACAGTCAAACTGCTCCAAGTGAAACTGGAACAGTAGAAGTAGTTGAGCAAGAGGGTAGTGAATGACATTCTTCGATTCAGAAATAGTCCGAGCTGAAATGGCAGAGATTAGTGAACTTCAAGAGGATGTTTATTCTAATGTCATGAAGTTTCATTATATGAATGATGAAGATAAGTCCTACCATATAAACCTTTTAGATAAACTTATCAAGAAACAAACGATTCTTTATGCACGTTTGAGTTTATCTGATGATCCACAAGCAAGGAAGATGAAGGATGATATCCAGAAGTCTGCTACGATTATGGGTCTCCCTGATAATGCTGATATGAATTCCATCTTTTCTCAAATGTCACAGATGGTTGACTTAATGAAGAAACAACTTGACATGAATGAAGTTGACTGATAAAGTAACAAAGTACAAATAAAAAAGCCAAATCTAATTAATCCGAGGTAATCTAAATGTCTTTTGCTGATTTAAAAAAGCAATCCTCTCTAGGATCTTTAACTCAAAAGTTAGTTAAGGAAGTAGAGAAAATGAATACTACTGGTGGAGGAGGAGATGAACGTCTCTGGAAACCAGAACTAGATAAAACAGGTAATGGTTATGCTGTTATCAGATTCCTTCCATCTCCTGATGGTGAGGACATTCCGTGGGCAAAACTTTATTCTCATGCCTTTCAAGGGCCTGGTGGTTGGTATATCGAGAACTCTTTAACCACAACTGGTGCTAAAGATCCCGTCTCTGATTACAATAGAGAACTATGGAACAGTGGTAACGAAGCAGATAAGGATACGGTTCGTAAACAGAAGCGTAAGTTATCATATTACAGCAACATATATGTTGTTAAGGATCAAGTCAATCCACAGAATGAAGGTAAGGTTTTCTTATTCAAATATGGTAAGAAAATTTTTGATAAGGTTATGGAAGCAATGCAACCAGAGTTTGAGGATGAAACTCCAATCAATCCTTTTGACTTCTGGCAAGGTGCAAACTTCAAGTTGAAGATCGTCAAGAAGGATGGTTACTGGAACTATGACAAGTCAGAGTTCGATGCTCCATCACCTCTACTTGAAGATGACGATGCACTAGAAGCATTGTGGAAGAAACAGTATTCACTTAATGCTGTCACTGCTGCTGACCAGTTTAAATCTTATGATGTTCTTGAAAAGAGATTGAAGTATGTTCTAGGTCAAGGTCGTCCTGCTCCACGTCATTTAGATGAGGATCTTGAGGACGAGAGTGAAGGTCTTTACAAACCTGATTTTAAAACTCGTAAGGCAGAGGAAGCCGTCGCTGCTGCTCCTCCAGCATCATCTAGTGCAGATGAAGACGATGCTTACAAATACTTTCAAGCATTAGCAGAAAGTTAATCAAATAGTCTTATATTTTCAGCACGTTTTAAGGATTTACTCACATATTGAGTAGATCCTTTTTTATATCTCATCATTTTTTCTATATCATCGTAAACTATATTCAGATAAATTCCTTTAAGTAAAAATATATTTCTTTTACTGTCATTAAAGTCTCTTTCATAATCATAATTAGTAATCCCTTTTGATACAGGATTGACAGTTACTTGTTCATTATTTACTTCATCAAAGTAACTCACACTTTGTGCTGCCCCAACTCGTACACCTTTAGGAAATATTACAACACCTTGACTGTTTACAACTTCATTAGATTCGTAGTGATGTACTCCATTATATAAAGTATCATAGTCATTATTATATTTTTCTAATATATACGCATCAAATGATGCTTGAGGTAGAGGCCATTCTTCATAGAGGTTGATAATATTATTAGATAAAAGTACTATCCAATCTAAAGCAGCATCTCCATAAACTTTTTGTGCAACATTATCTGGACGATCATCACCTTGTATCTGATACTGTTCAAAGAATGTTGTTTCTTGGAAGATATCTTCTCTAAGTTTTCCTCTCTTAAAAAGATTCTTGACTTGAGTATAATCTGATATACGTTTTCCATCTTCAGTACGATTAACGTACTCAAAATCTGGTAGTTGTGAGAAATAATTTCTTGCCATTTTAATAACCTATACTATCATAACTATGACTCATATCATTATTATAAATTGGTTCCATTTCTTGGAATGATAGTGACATTTCTAAAGCAACCATTGCAGCATTATCATATGTCATGTAACTACCATCAGGAGTATAGTTAACAGCACAGTTATTTAAAGCACACTCTTTCATTCTTGGTAGAAATTTGTGTCTATCAGTACCTTGATTAAATGTTAGTTTATATATGCTAGGTGCTTTTAAAAATAAACCAGCGTCAGTTTTTTGTGGTGCCATAGATTGTTTAAACATTCTAATGATTTTTGCAATCTCAATACTTTCTTTTTGATCTCTTGGACTCATCTTCCATGAGAAAGTAAATGACCTTAAAGCAGGGCCTTTAAAAAGTAATTCCATGTTAGGATTTAATACTTGTCCTGATGTTCTAGCAAGTAAATCAGTAGTACCAGTTAACTGTTCAGTAAAGTAACTTCCTAATGCTTCTTTTGCTGATTCAGCATCAGCTGATGCTTGCTCTAGTGCTGTCTGTGCTTCACCAACAGCACCTGTACCACCTTCATCACCCAAGGCAGATTTAACTATATTTGCAGCTGCCATTTGTACTGCAGTCATGGTTCCACTTCCCCAACTAGTTTGGTTACCATCTTGAACAGAAGTTGGAACTGGTAATATGACAGAACCTATGGTTGATCCTTTCGGAAACTCTCTATCCTGTGATACACCACCCTGCATCTTTTTGGGATTAAATTTTACAACATCTATTTTTAAATTATCTTGTAAACTTCTTCTCATAGCAACTGGATAACAAAGAGTTTCACCGTAATCATTTCTTGGAATCTTATTTCCTGTATCACTACCACTCAATCCACCACCTTCATCTCTTGGTGTAGGAGTTGGTTTTGATTGACTACTATCAGTATTTCCGTCTGTATTATCTTGGTTTGATTTACCAGCAGCTGCATTCAATCCTTGTTTATCTACAGCAGTTGTAGTAAGTTGATCTTGTACAGAACCTATTTGATTATTAGATGCTTTTTTAAATTTATTTTGATTTGATTTTATTTTTCTTGATGCATCACTATTCCAAGTTATATTACCATTAGCATCTCTATTTCCAATAGTCTTTGCACCACCACCAGAAGCATTATCATATTGCACTATCTCTGAAGTAAAACCACCATTGGTATCAGGCCCTGAAACTTTCGTAGCAATATATGTTGTGGATTTACCTCTTCCACTTCCTATTACTACAGGGGCTATTTTACTTGTGGCGGTTGCTGATGCCATTTATATTATACTTTTATCTATTTAGTATGTATTTTGCATAAGGGACTGCAAGAAGGTCATCTAGTTCATTCCATTCAACGATATAAAGTTGACCTGCAAGTTCATTCCAAGTGTAATTTCTACTAGCATTCCAATGATAGTTGATACCTTTGAATCCCCACTTCTCTAATGCAGTACAGGCAATTAGAGGGTGTTGATCGTATCGTTTTTTAGGAGTCTTGGCATTATATACAAAGGTATAAAACTTTCCTACCTCTGGAATAGGTGTCACAGTATCATTGATAGCATCCATGATTATCAACATTAGATCTTCTGGATCATTTGTTGAATTTAATTCTTCTCTTATTGGTTCTATTCGGTTTGCATATTGTGCAGGATCTCTGTCACTGAAACCAAAACTATCTGTCATTACTTGATACCTAGTTCGTCTTCTGTGATAATTTTAAATTCAATACGGTTATCTTTACAGAATTCAGATGCTGCTTTCCACTTTGCTTGATTAATAGCATAGGTTTGACACTCGTAGATATATGATTTAGTTATTCTCTTTTTTTTCTTTGGTGGAAGAGTTTGTTTCTTTGGTTTTACTTCAACTACATATGTTTTAATTTTACTACTACTTTCTTTTACTTTGATTAGAAAGTCTGGGTAATATCTATGAACACGATTATCTTTTGGTGAAACATATGGTATATTAATTTCCTCTGATGCCCAAGAGATTACATTCTCTTTTTTATCAGCCCACTGACAGAATTTTCTTTCCCAACTACTTCTACATATAATATTGTTGGGATTTCCTTGATATTTTTTCGGATTTACTGGTTTGTACCGACTTTTAATACTTTCTGCCATTAACTTGCATACATAATATATAAGGTCAAAAAGTATTTATCAAATGGCATCCGTTGCTCCTACTATTAAAAATGTAAGTAGTATTAAATCGCTCATATTAAATCCTGCACTCACTTCACATTACCAAGTTACTATTGCACCTCCTTTTAATGACGATGGTTTCTCTAAATTTTTGGCAGATGTGGGTGGTGAATATGGTATTAATAAAGAGAAGTTAAATCTCTCTTGTTGCGAGGCATCACTTCCAGGTTCTCAATTAGCAACTACTGAAATACTGAATGATTTTCCAGGTGTTACTGAACGACATGTATATAGAAGACAGTTTGATGATCGTATTGATTTAAATTTTTACTGTGATGCAGAACAGTATCTACCCATCAGATTTTTTGAAGCATGGATGAATTATATTACAAATACAGGTGAAGATATTGAAAAAGAAAATTATTTTTATAGGATGAAGTTCCCAAGTAAGTATAAAGGCCCTTTAGAAGTTACTAAATTTGAAAAGAATATAAAATCAAAGAAGGCAGTAAAACCACTTACATATAAGTTTGTTAATGCATTTCCACTATCAATTTCCTCTATGCCAGTGACATATGATTCTTCTGATTTATTAAAATGTAATGTATCATTTGCATATAGTAGATATTATATTGACAAAAGTACTTCTTTAGCATCATTTATAAATCCAACTGCACAAGCAAATTATAATAATGTTGCTAATGGATTCTCTATAGGTGGCATACCTAAATTTCCTGCTATGAAATCTGGTAATCAACTAGGTCTGAATGATCTTGCTGGAAGTCTTTCTGGAACTGCCTAAATAAAACACACATAATATTATATTTGTTATGCCTTTACCAAAAATTGCTACGCCAACTTATGAATTGGAGTTGCCATCATCAGGAAAAACTGTTCAGTACAGACCATTCCTAGTTAAAGAAGAGAAACTTCTTGTAATCGCATTAGAAAGCGAAGATACAAAACAAATTACAACTGCTATTAAAGCGGTCATTAAAGCATGTATTAAAACAAGAGGTGTTAAAGTTGAAGCACTTCCTACATTTGATATTGAATATCTGTTCCTTAATATCAGAGGTAAATCTGTAGGAGAAGATCTTGATGTTAATATTATTTGTCCTGATGATAAGGAAACAGAAGTGAAAGTTAATATCAATTTAGATGATATTAAATGTCATAAGAATCCAGATCATACAAATAAGATTCAACTTGATTCAAATCTTATTATGGAAATGAAGTATCCATCTTTGGATGAATTTATTAAGAGTAACTTTGATATGCAAGAGCAAAATCAGATGGAACAATCATTTGATTTGATTGCCCAGTGTATTGATAAAATTTATAATGAAGAAGAAGTTTGGGCAACAGAAGATTGTTCAAAGAAAGAAATGAGTGAGTTCCTTGAGTCTATGAATTCTTCACAGTTCAAAGAGATTGAAAAGTTCTTTGAGACAATGCCAAAATTATCTCATACTATTAAGGTAACTAATCCTAATACTCAAGTTGAAAGTGAAGTAGTATTGGAGGGTTTAGCGTCTTTTTTCGCATAGGTATGATCCATATGGATCTGGAGAATTATTTTAAATTAAATTTTTCTCTCATGCAGTACCATAAATATAGCCTAACAGAGATTGAAAATCTTATTCCTTGGGAACGAGACATATATGTTGCTCTTCTTCAACAGCATCTTGAAGAGGAAAGATTAAAACAAGAACAACAATCACGTAAGCATGCCTAAACCAAATCTAAAAGAAATTAAGCAAGTGCTTATTAATGATTTTGGATATCAACCCGTTGATCTTGAATCTTACACGGGTCAACTTCGTGCGTTAAAAGAAAGTCTTAATTCACTTAAAATAAAAAACTCAAAAGATCCTAGAATACAGCAACTAACAAACGCAATAAAAGATTTAAAAGCAGATAGAGAAGTAGAGAAGAGTGGTGGTAAATTAAAACATACAAGAAAGAGAAGATCAGATTCTAAATCTTATGAACAGATAAAGGCAGAGATAGATGCAAAAGATAAAGCGATAGCAGATAGAAAAGCAGCAAAGAAAGCTGAAGCAAGACTTCTTGGTATAGAAAAACGAGTAGAGAATAATTCAACGAAGATTACACTGTTAAAAAATATATTAAAGGCACAAAAGACAAATGTAGGAGAAAAACTTAAGGGTTTAGAACCTGTTAATAGTCCATTGAATGAAAGTATACAGAGTATTACTGATTCGGTTACGTCTATTCATCAGGCATTAATAGACCAGCAGGAATTGGATAAAGGTCAACAAGATGATATTGATATAGATGCTGAACAAGATAAGAGAGATGCTAAAGAGACTAGTAGAGAGGGTGGTGGTATAGGTGAAGGTCTTAAGAAGACAGGTGAAAAAATGCTTGCACCTGTTAAAAATGCTTTTGATAGTATTAAGGAATGGTTTATTAAATTCTTTGCTGCCAAGGCAATAATGATGTTTATGAATTGGTTTAGTGATCCTGCTAATGCAAAGAAAGTTTCTAGTCTTTTTAGATTCATTAAGGATTGGTGGCCTGCATTACTAACTGGTATATTATTATTTGCGGGGTCGATGTTAGGGCCAGGGGGAATTATTATAGGAATAACTGCATTGGTGGTTGGGTTTATTCCAAAGATTGTAAATTCAATAAAGTCTTTGTTTGGATTTACGAAGGATGTTAATAAGGAAGCAGCGAAAGGTCAGAAAGAGGCTGATAAGGCTGAAAAACTTGCGAATAAGGAAGATAAGAAAGACGTAAGTGAAGACCTAACCGTAGGTGAAGGGGCTGAAATTGATACTGGTAGATTCTTGAATATGCCTACTCCACGAGAAGAGGGAGTTGAAATGAATAAGGGTGGTGAGGTTCCAGGTAAAGGAGATAAAGATACAGTTCCTGCAATGCTAACTCCTGGTGAGTTTGTTATGTCCAAGGGTGCTGTAGAAAAGTATGGTGTTCAGACATTAGAAGGTATGAATGCTGCTGCTGGTGGAACAAATAAACCAGAAGAAGGTATTGATTCTATTAAACCTATGAAGGGTGGTGGGCCTGTAATGCCTCAAACTCCTATGGTTCGTGGGTATTCTGGTGGTGGAGAAGTTAAACCTCCAGAAGAAGTTAAAGTAGAAGATAAAAAGAAACAGGCTCCTGAACTTAATAAAGAAACAGGTAAGTTAGCAAAACGTATTGAACCTTTAGTTACTGGTCAACCACCAGGAATGGGTGGAATTGGTGGTGCATTAATGTCAGTTGCAGAAAAACATCCAGCAGTAATGTTAGCAAAGGGTATAGGTAAGTTTATTGGTAAAGGTATGGGTAAAGTAGGAGATATGATGAAGAAAAAGGAACCAGATTTAGATTTGAAGGAAGCAATTGCAGATTTACAAAAGAGATTTAACTATTCAATCTATGATGGTAATTATAAACCTCAAGGTGGTGTTGTTTCTGAACCTAAAGAATCTGGTGGTGGAGGAAGTGATCCTCTTGCTGGATTTGTGTCTGCAGTCTCTACACTTCCCATTGTTGGTAAACCTTTAGCAAAAGCTACTGGAGTATTGGTAAGTGGTGTTGAGAAAATAATTGATGATAAACTTCAACTATCAGGCAATCAGAGTGGAACAGCAACCCCAGATGCTCCGACTAAACCTACAACAACAGTTGCTTATCAAGATGCTCAAGCAGCAGCACAAGGTGGTGGTGGCGGTGGTGGTTACTCTGCAGGTGCTGGTGGAAAAGTTCCTCAATTTAGTGCTTCAGCGAAGTTATCTAAACAGAAAATAAAAGTATTGGGTATCAGTAGATAATGGCAAAGATAGATACCAAAAAACTTTTACCCCGTGCTTCTAAAGCAAATACAATTTCGCAAGAATCTGTACAGAATATTAGTGTTATTGCTAGTAAATTAATTGATGTTAATACTATCTTAAAGGGTAGTCTTGCATTAGATGAGATGAGGGCGAAGAAAAAAAGGAAAGCAGATGAACAGAAAAAAAGAAATGCAAAAGAAAAATTAAGAGAAGGATTAAAGGGAGCTGCTAAAGGAGTAGGAAAGAGTATAGCGAAAAAAGCTGGTGGGATGATGGACTGGTTGAATAAACTGGTCTTCGGTATTGTAATGATTAGTTTATTTAAATTGATGCCAGTCATAAAACCATTACTCCCTGTTCTTGGAACGGCTTTTGATGGGTTAGTATCAATTGTAGGATGGCTGGCTAATGCTGCCATGACATTAATCGATTGGATGTATAAACTTTATGATGGTTTGAGGGGAATGGTGAAAAATATTTTTGGTGAGGCTGGATTAAAAGTTTTTGATAACTTGATGGCTGTCTTGAATAACTTTATGAATCTGGCTATTATGGGAGTAATGGCTTTACTGAAGTTTAAATGGTTGCGTGGGTTTGCTAAAAATATTACCAAAAGAATTGGTAAACTTATAATGAAAATTCCTGGTGTTAAGCAAGCAGTCAGGAGAGTATCGATTGGTGCTAAAAGATTAATAGGAAGAACGGGTAGAAAATTACTTAAAACTGTAGGAAAGAAAGGATTAAAGAAAACAATAACAGGTGGATTAAAAACAGTAGCAAAGAAAGGAGTAGCAAAGGTTGGTGGATTTGCTGCAAAGTTATTTGGTAAGGCAGCAAAGTTTATTACTCCTGCATTTAAGGCATCTAAACCATTTGTTTCAAAATTCTTTGGAAGGATTCCTATTGTAGGCCCTCTTATTGTTGGAATTGTATCGTTACTATCAGGAGAAGGTGCAGGAAAAGCAATCTTTAAAATGGTTGGTGCAGCACTAGGTGGTTTCCTTGGTGCTTCTCTTGCTGCTGGTGTGACTACTGCTACTGTAGGTCTTGGTGCATTAGTATCACCAGCTATGGTCATGCTTGGAGAATTGATTGGTGTATTTGTAGGTGATATGCTTTATGATTTGATATTTGGTGGTGGATTGGCCTCTATCATGGGCAAGTTGAAGAAGTTGGTTGGGGATGTATTTAAGAAAGCACTTAATATTGGTGGAGCGATAGTTGATTTTATTAAGAATGGACTTGCAACTTTCATTAAAGATTTTCCAACGATACCTATACCAGATCTTAAACCAGGTGCTATACTTGCAAACATAATAGAGAAGGTTCCTTTTGGTAAGAGGATACTTGATTTAGGGATACCGTTTACTGATTTTAATGTTAAAGGTATATTGAATAGTCTGCCAGGATTACAGGAGTTTTTAGGGTTCTTTGCTCAAGCAATTCCTGGTCTTAATACTTACGTTGAAGATGGTAAGTTGACAAAGATTCCTAATCTTTTATTATTGACTCCTCCTGGCCTTCCTTTCCTTATTCCACATGTTGCCAAGTCATTCTTTGGTGGTAAGGATAAAACTGAAGCACCAAAAGGCACTGCTAAAGATGTTAAAGGTGATAGTGGTAAGAAGAAAGAGGATAAGGGATTAAATCAAAAGAAACTTGTATCTTATCTAAAATTTAAGTCTGAAGAGAAACATGCAAAAGAAGAGGAGAAAAAGAAAGAAGCAGCAGCACTTAAAGAAAAACAAAAGACAGACTTAACTGCCAAGATTGAAACATTTATGTCTAAATCTCTTGATGGTAGTAAAAAGGATTTGGGAGAAAAATCTCCTGAAGATAAGTCTAGTTCATTAAATGAATATCCTTCCTATGATTCTCAAGCACCACAGACTGCAATGATTCCTCTTCCACCTGCAATATTACCAGTTGATGAAGGTGGTAGTTCATCAGGAGGAGGAAGTTCTGGTGGAGGAGAAGATCCTTTTGAAGTTCTTTATGTCGGTGGACTTGTTTAAATAGGTATAGGAGGTAATAAAATGACAGTATCAGGATCTAGAAGCACCGTACCAGCACAGGTATCTAAAGCAGAAATAACATCCAATGAAGGTGGCACGACTGCCAGTTTGGTGAATGGTTTTGTTAGTTTGATGTACTATGAAAGTATTCTTCAAGACTCTGTTAAAGTAGATTTTATTTTTGCTGATACAGGTAATAGTGTTGGTGGAAAATCTGTCATGGAAGGTTTACCAATAGTAGGAACAGAAGATTTTGAATTAAAGTTTGAAGATAATCAGGAAGTTAAACTTGAATTTGGTTCGGATAATAATAATACTTTAATTGTTAATAAGGTAACACCAAGAACAGTTGATACTGCGAAGTCAATAGTTACTTTGAATTTAGTTAGTGAAGAGTTTATTCGTAATGAAGAGGGAGCATCCCGTATAAATGTGAGGATGGATGGAAAACTTTCTGATCATATTACAAATATATTAGAGAACTTTTTAATTACAGAGAAAGAATTAGATATAGAAGATACTTCTAACAATTATAATTTTGTTGGCAATAATAAGAAACCATACTATACTATGAATTGGTTGTCGAAGTTTGGTGTTCCTTCACAGGATGGTGAGTCTGGATCTACTGCTGGATTCTTTTTCTGGGAGACTTCTGAAGGGTTTAAGTTTAAATCAATTGATACTTTGTTCGCACAAAAGTCAAAGAAAAGATTCATTTATAACGGTACTGATGATGGTAAAGGAATTCCTGAAGGTTATGATGGAAAAATATTAGACCAAACAACTGACAATCGTATTGACTATCAAAATAAAATTAGGATGGGAGCATATGGAACCAAGTTAGTAGTTTTTAATCCTTTTGATTGTTTCTATGAAATTGTTCCACAAACAGCACAAGATACTGAAGAAGGAACAACAGGTGGAGGTGAAGCACTTCCAGTATTCAATAAGAAATTTGACAATCCAAGTACAGAAGAGAACTTTACACGTACAACATTTATGTTAGTTGACACAGGAACTCTTCCATCAGGTGATGGTAAAGAACAGGTTGATAAGAATGAAGA
>VTLG01010596.1_pt1 | contig 19755 bp, 12 predicted proteins | sample 4694571 | NCBI WGS metagenome assembly VTLG01 (sample SAMN12604809, study PRJNA352737) | marine metagenome | biome: ENVO:00000447; feature: ENVO:00000209|ENVO:00000569|ENVO:01000036; material: ENVO:00002151; isolation source: viral sequences binned using virsorter ... | reverse complement strand
AACTTCCATAGCAGAGAGGCACCTCAGTGTCGGACCTCTCTGTAATTTGGCTCTTGGCCTGTTACGACAGATACCCATTAGCCGTCTAGACGGTGGGATAGACCACAACAAAATGATCAAAAAAAATTTCAGCTGAAGACGAATATATCTAATTAAACTTTAACAATGGCACAACAGACCAATTATACAAACGCAGCTGGTACACAGGCGCAAGTCACTAAGCCAGGTGCTAATAATGGAGGCTCAGATAGAAGAGCGCTCTATCTCAAATTGTTCTCAGGTGAGATGTTCAAAGGTTTCCAGCATAACACAATTGCTAGGGATCTTCTAATGAAGCGTACCCTGAAGAACGGTAAATCATTACAGTTCATCTACACAGGTCGTACCAAAAGTGAATTCCATGTTCCAGGTAACAGCATACTAGGTAACTCCGATGGAGCACCACCAGTAGCTGAGAAGACCATCACAGTTGATGATCTACTTATCAGTTCAGCTTTCCTTTATGAACTAGATGAAACACTTGCTCATTACGATTTGAGATCAGAGATCTCTCGTAAGATCGGCTATGCTCTAGCTGAGAAGTATGACAGACTTGCTTTCAGAGCTGTTACACGTGGAGCACGTAAGGCATCACCTATCACTAAGGCTAACTTTGTAGAGCCAGGTGGTACTCAGATTCGTGTAGGATCTACTGCTAATGATTCAGATGCTTATGTACCTGCAAACCTAGTCAATGCGTTCTACGACGCAGCTGCAGCCTTAGATGAAAAAGGAGTCAGCTCTGACGGGAGAGTAGCTGTACTAAACCCACGTCAGTACTATGAACTACTCCAAGATATTGGAAACAATGGTTTAGTTAACCGTGACGTACAAGGTAAATCCTTACAGTCAGGTCAAGGCATCGCTGAGATTGCTGGTATCAAGATTTACAAATCAATGAACATTCCGTTCATGGGATCTTATGGTACTAAGCTATCTGGTAGTGGTGGTTCCGCTGCACCAACAGCTAACTCAGCAGAAGTACAACTTCCTAATGCTGGTAGTTTCGTAGGTGAAGCATTAACTGCTGACAACAGCTACGATGATGGATCAGATGGTATCCATAACGACTACGGTACAGCCGCAGAAGTAGGTAGTAAGTCTTGTGGACTTATCTTCCAACGTGAAGCTGCTGGTGTTGTAGAAGCTATCGGTCCCCAAGTCCAAGTTACCAAAGGTGATGTCTCCGTGATTTACCAAGGTGATGTGATATTGGGTCGCTTAGCGGTCGGGTGTGATTATGTCAACCCTGCTGCTGCAGTCGAGCTTTATACAGGTGCTACTGCACCATCTGCATGGGGTACTTAACCCTTATATGGGGAGTCTTTATGGCTCCCTTTTTTTTATTTACAAATATTTATACCTATGGCTTTCCCTACCACTAATGCTGCTCAAGAATTACCTGCAATAAATCAAATACTGATGGCTTGTGGTCAGGCACCAGTCACCACTTTGGATGAAACCAACCCAGACGTTGCGATTGCATACCAAACTTTACTCGAAGTATCTAGAGAGGTACAGAGTGAAGGCTGGACCTTTAATAAGGAAGAGCATTGTCATATAGAACCTAATCCTAATAATGAAATCCCAATCTTAAGTAATTATTTACAAATAGATCTTACTCAATCTAATGCAGGTGATAAAAAAGCAGTTGTAAGAAATGGTAAATTATATGACAAATATAATCACACAGATAAATGGACAGATGATGAAGTATTATGTGATATTGTATACTTTTTTGATTGGGTAGATTTACCACGACCAATACAAGATTATATAACAGCTAGAGCAGCTACTGTTACATCTAGCAGAATTGTAGGTGATGATACACAATATCAAATACTACAACAAAAAGAAGCATACATGAGAGCTATGGCTCTGGAGTATGAAACAACCCAAGGTGATTATTCATTCTTTGGTCAACCTGACGGAGCACACCCTTATGTCGGATATCAACCTTATCATGCACTTAAAAGATAATGGCAGCAGTAACACAAAGGGTAGTTAATTACCTAAGTGGTGTATCAAAACAACCCGACAGTAAAAAATTCCCAGGTCAAGTAAGAGAATGTATAAACGGTTTACCTGATGTAACATTAGGCATGACCAAACGTCCTGGTTTTAAATTTTTAGCAAAGTTAAAAAACTCTAGTGGTACTGATTATAGTGGTACTCAGTTAGATAATGCTAAATGGTTTTATATTAATAGAGATGCAGATACTAGATATATAGGATGTATCATCCCTAAATCTGGTAGTACTAATGGAAGCTTACATGTATGGAATGCAGACACTGGTGCTGTATGTACAGTAACTAATGGTTCAGCACATGCTTATTTAAGTGGAACTTCTAAGACTAACTATGACGTACTGACTGTTCAGGATGCAACCATTATTTGTAATGATGCAGTAACAGTAACAGCAAGAGCTGAAGCTACAGACTTTGTAGCTCAGAGTAGAGGAACAATATTACTTACTTTACTTGGGCAATTAGAAGCTTCCATACAAAGTACTAGCTTTGAAGTTAAGTTAGGTGGTACATCTATTGTTAATGCAAAAGGTGGTATACAAACATGTACTTACCCATCAGGTGCAAGTGATACATATGATGATGTACTAGATGGTATTAAAGATAAGATAGATGAAAAGAATATAACAGGCTTATCAGTTGTAAAACACGGTACATCTCTACAATTAGATTATGTAGTTAGTTCAACTAGAACACCGTTTACCCTTGAGGTTAAAGGTGGTGCTGATAATCAAAGAATTACTACTTTTCAAGACTGGGCTTCTAACGAAAGTTGGCTACCTCCTAATTCATTTCATAACCACTTAGTAACTATAGTTAACTCACCTCTATATGATGAGGATAATTACTACGCTAAGTTTGTAGCAGATAATCCAGCAACAGGTGGTTCAGGTTATTGGAAAGAAGGATTAGGTAATAACCAATCTCCAGGTTTAACCAAATCTACAATGCCTCACAGATTAAGGAATACAGGTACTAATGCTTTTGTACTTGAAGAAATTCCTTGGGGTGATAGACTTGTAGGTGATAGTCTTACAAATGCACACCCTAGCTTTGTAGGAAAAACAATCAAAAGAACTTTCTTCCATGATGATAGACTTGGTTTCTTATCTGAAGATAATGTTATCCTAAGTAGAGCTAAAGAACCTTATGAGCTATATGCAGTATCAGCAAGAACACATACTCCTGGTGATCCAATAGATGTTAACTGTGCATCAGTAAGACCAACTAAACTACATGCAATTAAACCAGCTAGACAAGGTTTAATTCTATTTTCTAAAAACCAACAGTTTCTAATCTACGCTGATGATGGTCCACTAACACCTCAAGCAACTAAGATCAGACCAATATCTAACATGGAAATGAGTGATGATATTGATCCAATAGATGTTGGTACTCACATGAATTTCCTTAGTAAAACTCCTAACTTTGTTAGAGTCTTTGCTATGCAGACTAAAGGTTTAGGTGAAAGCCCTAACATATTAGATATAGGTCGTGTTATAAATGAGTGGATAACCATTGATGTAGATACATTTATAGCTAGTATTCAGAATGAGTTCATTGCTATGTCTAGTCAGTCTAGTGATGAGATCTATTTTTATAGAACCTATTCTGATGGGGAAGAGAAGTTAATGGAGTCTTGGTTTAAATGGAAATTACCTGGAACTGTTCAGGCTATGGCTGTTGATCAAGATGATATGTACTGTGTTACTAAACAAGGTAATCAATACACCATCTCTAAATCAAACTTAACTCAGAGTCCAGAAGTTGCTATCATAACCAACGCACAGGGTCAGAAGATTAACCCTTGTATGGATCTATATGCACAAGCTACAAATGGTTTAGCTGGTGGTAGTGAAAGAAAGGTTGTATGGGATGCTACTAATACCAGATCAAAATGTTATATACCTTATGCAAACCTTACAAATAAAAAGAATTTAGTTATAGTATCTGGTACAACCGCAGCTGGTACATTTAATAACTCAGGTTATGTTGTAGAAGCTGAAGTAGGTACAGATTCAGATGGTACATTCTTTATTGTACCTGAACAGAATCTATCTACTATAGCTAGTAATGTATATGTAGGTTATGCTTATGATTTTGATTTACATTTACCACAACTATATGTTGATTTAGGAGAACAAGGAGTACAACCTGATTTCACTGCTAATTTAACTGTTTCTAGATGTAAATTTGATGTAGGTTTATCTGGTATAATGGGCTTTAAGCTTAATGCTACAGGTAGATTTGCTGCTAGTAAAACTTATACAATGTTTAAAAACAATTGTAAAGATAATAGTGGTAATGATGTTTTTACAGATTACGAATGGTCTAAACCAGATCTAGATTATATTGATAGAAATCAAATTAAAGTTAAAATCAATAATAAAAGTACTACTGATTTCAGCTTTCAAAGTGATACAAAAATTAGGTTAGGTAATTCACTACTTAAACAAACCACACTTAACGGTGATAATTCTACTAAATTGTTTGCTTATACTTTTGATATAGAAAGTACAGCTAACATTAAAGTTAAAATTGGTGGTGTACCAACAACTGATTTTGTCTTTGCTGGAGGTAAATACATAAGTTTCAATTCAGCACCACCAGCTGCCACTGGTAATATCTTTATCTATAATGAAGATGAATTAGAAATATACATGGATGAATGGTATTTCTTAGAACCAATATCAAATGCAAATATGTACTTAGCTGATGATGTACCACTTGATGAATCTAGAACTGTTACTATACCTATACACCAACGTAATAATAATTATAGCTTACGAGTCTTTACTGACTCACCATTTCCCGTTTCTCTCAGCTCGATGATGTGGGAAGGAAACTACTCACCGAGATTTTATAGGAGGACTTAAGATATGACATTAGGAGGAGCCGAAGCAGTTGTTATCAGTGCAGGTATTAACTTTCTAGGAGGAATGTTTGGCAGATCTTCAGCCAAGAAACAAAGAGCTGCAGAAAAAGCATTCTTAAGAAAGAAGTATTTGGAGTATGATCTTCCTTTATGGGGGATGCAGAAAGATCGTCTTATAGCTCAACGTGATGAGATTATAAGAGGCATTGAACTTCAACAAAGAAACGAAAAAACATTAGCTGATTTTAAAGATAAAAATAATTTAAGAAATTATCAACATTCTTTAAAGATAAGAGAAGCTAAATATCAGAACGATTTAGAACTTAAAAGAAGGTCAGACTTCTTCACTGATAGATCTATTGAGTCTGGTATAAGACAACAACAACAAGAAGAATTTGCAACTAGACAACAGTATGCTTTTGAAAATGAAGAGAATATTGTTGAAAGTATTGTTAAAAAAGGAGAATTAGCAGTAACATCCCAAGCTGGTAAAAGTGCTGTTAAAGCTGCCCAATCTGCGCTCTATGCTCAAGGTAGGCAGCAAGCTATTATGATTGAAAATATCCTAACTCAAAGAAGAGATAGTCGTATGAGGTTGAATGACTTCATATTACAACAGGAAGCAGGTAGGATGCTACAACCCTCAAGAGGGATAGCACCACTTAAACCACTTAAAACACCACTAGCTGAATATCAATTACCTAGAGAACTAGAGGACTTTGACTTTGGACCAAAACCAATTGAAGGTGTTCCCACTACACAAGTACCTAGTTTTGGTAGTGTCTTAGCAAGTGCTGCAGGAGCTGGCTTCTCAGCTTATGCAAATTTATATTCAGGTACAGCTGGAGATATAGGTACTACTCCAAGCACTCCAAGCATAGGTACTCAAGTAGGTAATAATTTAAGTACATATTCAATGGGTGCTAATAGTTATGTACCAGGTTTAACAAACTTAAAATAATTAACAATGGCTAAAGTTAAATTCGTCGGCCCTACGGGGAAAGGCTATAGTAACATCCCTCAAGCTCGTTATCTTTTAGCAAACCTCAAAGAGAAGTTTGCGGATGATGAGAAAGAGATGGATAAAGAGTTACGACAACTCAAAGAAAGAGACAACGAAACTGAAGCAAATATATCACGTATTCAACAAGTTGAATCGGCGAATCTCAAACAAATAAATATGGATGAGAGCATCTTTGCAACGCAAGAGAAAGCTATCAACAATAATTTAAGAACTGAGATTCAAAACCATAAAGCTGAGCTAGCTGAAATAGCAAATGAAAATCAAACTATACAAAAGATATTTGAGTTAGCACCTACAGCATTTAAAGATTGGCAAACTATTCAAAAAAAAGATTGGGATGCCACAGCTAGAGCTGCTGAAGATCATTTCCTACAACATGGCTTAAGTGAAGAACAGCTATTACGATTAGATCTACTGGAAGATTATAATTGGGAACAAGGCCAAGGCTTTGAAGCTGTAGCTAATGAAATGCAAGCTCAAGGTTATCTACCGAAAGAAGTTGAATATATTAGATATAAGAACAAAGCAGCTGATTATGGACGTTTAAAAGCTTATGCAAAACTTGCAGCTAATGACTTTGGTGCATCGTTAGAACAACAGTTAAAAGCTAGAGGTATAACAGATCCTATTGCACAGAAAGCTTTTGCTGCAGATTACCAGCATGAATATTTAAAAGCTCATAATTTACAGGGTCTTAGTTCTGATTTCCTTGGTGCTGCCTATACAACAATGGCAGAAGCTAAGAGAAAAATATTTGATAAAGCTGAAAACATTGCTGCTATAAACGCTGCAAATGCTAGAGCTGATGGTGCAGCATTAGTTGTACAAGCAACTTTAAATGATAAGATTATTAATCCTGAATTAGCAGGTCAAGCAATCAATCAAATGTTTGCTGAGGAACTAAAGAAATCTGATGATACAAACTGGGTACCATTAACTAGAGCACAAGCTAGAGATAATGTTATTAAGAGATTAGAAGATATAAATAAGTTCCCAAGTGATGCTCATGTTATTGCAGCCCTTACAGCTGCACAAGGAAAAGATAACTTTTATACTCAAGCTTTACCTGGCCTTTTAGAAAAAAGAGCAGCTTCTAGAAAAACAGCTGGAGAAACTAAACAAGCAGCAGATAAAGCATTAAAGGATCAACAATTAGCACATGCTGATAACTACTTTAAGACTGAGTATAATTATGATTACAATAATTATAAGAAAGTTACTGATAAACTGATAGCTGATGGTCATAGCCCTTCTGATATTCAAGAGAAATATGGTCATTACGGAGATCAAAGTGTACAAAAGCGAGGTGATGGAGATTTCTATACAAGATATTATAACGACTTGTATGATGATTACCGTCTAACGACTGCAGACTTAGAAGATCCTAATGTACCTGATAAATTCAAAACTCCTGAGATTAGAGCTGAGATTGCCAGACGTGAGAAATTATTTGAAACTGCTGATATAGATAAAAGAGTTTTACCTGGATTTAAGAAAGAATTAAGGAATGCTTTAGTAGGTAGTGATTTAGATAAAGGTTTAGATGAAAGTTATGAAGCAGCTTTGTACGGTGCAGAATCTTTATTTAGAGAAGAACTTGTAAAAACTGGAGATTTCCAAGCATCTTATGACAAAATCATAACTATGATAAAAGATGGTGAAGGTGATTTTAAAGTCATTGGATATGGAGATGATGGTTCTGAAGATGCTGGTTCATTCTTTGATGGGTTTTCACCACGTTCTTCAAAACATGCTAAGAAATCAAAAAATGATTTCACTACATTAAATAGATCAGAACGTATTAAAGTAATAGATCAGTTAGATGATGATCCAAGTTTAATAAATACCAAGCTTTTTATCAAACCAGAGCAGTTAAAAGAGATAGCTGATGCAATAAGAAAAGGTGATGCTTATGAATACCCAGCACTTTTAGGAGATATATCAAGTTTAAATCCAAAACTATTTGGTAATGTACAAGACTTATTCAAAGCTCAAGTAAAGGTAGCTGAGAGTGAGGGTTTACTAGAGAAACAAAATCTTGACATTGAAGACTTTACTAAAACTTGGTTTAAAGATACAAATGATCCATTAGGTAAACATGTCATTCAAAACCTACAAACTTTAAGTACTGCTAGAAAACAACTTACACTCTCTTATAGACCAGAGTCCGTTAGAGAACCTCAGTTTATGTCTAAAGATGTTGCTGAGCAAGTAACTGTAGAACCAGCGGACCCTAATTTATTAGTAGGTGATCCTAATGTTTCTGAATACCAATATGATCCAGGTTTACAAAACGAAATCAATAATATGATTACTGTATCTAAAGGTATGATGAATAAAGATGAAATCTCTTGGAGTACTGATAGTCAATTTTGTTGGGCATTTGGTAATTCTAGTGACTATTTAAAAGAAAAATCTGAAAGTCATGGTCTTAAATATTGGCCTGGTGAAGGTTGGTACAAATTTAACATTAGGGATGAACTATGATTGAAAACGACGAAGAACAGAAACGACAACTCCTAGAAGAGTTGAAGAAAAAAGAAATGGGACTTGCCAAAGAAGAAGGCACTCCTGTTGAAACTGAAACCCCTGATGACTACGAACCTAGTGAAACCGTCAAAGATATAGATAAAACTTTAAATAAGTTTAAAATTATCACAGACCCTGACTCAAGAACTCAGTTTGAGAAAGACGTTGATAAATGGGGCGATAATATTAATGACTTCCATCATGAGATGGAGTTAGATATGAACCCTGCTAAATGGGCTTATATGTCCATGTGGGGTGCGTTAGACGTACCTTTTGATGTAATAGGTGCAGTACCAGGTTTAGGCGGTATAGACGACACTTGGGATCAAGTTACGGGGTTTAAGAATGAAGGTGCAAAGAACTTTAGATCAGCTGCTAGTGTAATTATACCTAGTATTGTTTCAGGTGGTGCGTATGCTAAATACCATGCTGCTAGAAATTTAACTGGTATAAATGGGGTAGCTCAATGGGTAGGTGGTCAGATGCTTATCAATGGAGCTATTGGAACTATAAGTGATTACGGTGAGAATCCTGAAAATAGGCTTATCACACACCCTGATAACTTTGCAAGATTATCTAAGGCTATGCCTTGGATGTTTGGTCCAGAAGGATGGTTCCCAACAATAGCTGATTTAGCTGATGCTGACGCTACACACCCATACGTTAATAGGTTATTAGCTGGTTTGGATGAGGGACTACTACAGGGATTTGGTGATGGTATTGGATATGCTATTAATGCTGGTAAACCAATATTAAGTAAAATAATTCCTAAGTCAAGAAAGGCAAAAGCTTGGAAAGCTAAACAAGTTATTGAAAACCTAGAACCAGATACTAGAAATGCAATTGTAGATTTAGATACTGCAATTAATGGTTCAACAGATGCTGCTAAAAGCAAAGCACTTGAGGTAAAGAAATCTCAATTACTTGAGCAAGCTACTAAAACAGGAGCATCAGAAGTAACAGAAAACCCTGCTGAGTCATGGTTAAAGACTAGGCAAAAAGAAAGGCAAATCTATAGAGATCAAAGAGCACTTAAGAAGATAGCTAAAGATCCAATGATCGAAAGCTTTGATCCTGATATTGCTCAGAAACTAGCTGATGAAAGAAATCTAGCTGGAATACCTAACACACCTCCAGGTTTCTCAGTCTTAAATGCAGTAGATGTAGATTCACAACTAGCTGGTGCTATAGATAATCTTGGAGTTCCAACAAGACCATACACACCTGCTATGGAAGAAGCCATGAAGTTAGGTAAGTCACGTCATGTTGTAGCTGCAATATCACAAAAGGTTAGAGAATCTGATGCTTATGAAGCAGTACAAGGTTTATTTAGAACAGATAGTGGTCAAATAAGCCATAGAGTCTATGAGATCTATAACAAGATCATGAAGGCTGGTACAGGTGATGAGCTAAGAGAACTACTTACTCAATCAAAGTATCGTGATAGTAAGAACTTAATAGATGAATTTGGTAAAGTTCACCTTAAAAAAGGTACTTACTTAGATGATGCTGGAGCTGCTAGAGCTGCTGCAACAGCACTGAATGACTTGATGAATCTCTATATAGGTAGAGAAGTAACAGAGTCATCAGCTAGAGTTATGCATACTCTTGGTGCTGAGATATCAGCTAAAGCTGGAGCACCTGCTCAATTTGGTAATCTCTTAGATAACGATCAGGTCTTCAAGAATATTGTAGATAAGATGGGAATACTGGAGCATGAATACGGTATTGCTAAATATGTCGCTGGTTGGCAGCAAAATGAAAAGAAAAATAACCTTAGATGGTTAAAAGAACTGTGGAATTCAGAAGAACCAGCCAAGGTAGCACAGTTAACTCTTGAGGAATTCGGAGCTAAATCAGATGAACTAACTAGTCAGTGGGAAGCTTTCACACAACAACTAGATAGAGCAGCTCAAAAGAATCCAAAGTTAAAGCGTACCTTGATGAAGGCTTACGATGCAACTGATGGTAAAATAGATACTCTTGATAAGTTAAACAAATTCACTAAGTATCATCTAAACCCTCTTGGTCTTCTTTATAGTAAAGAAGCTAAAGAACTAGGTATTAGTGGATGGCAGATGAATGCCTTTGCTAAAGGTGCTTGGGCTGTTACCTATAACAATGTGTTATCAGGTCTATCCGCAGGAAGAGCAGCTGTAGGTAATGGTGTGATGTTGGTTGGTAAACCTATATCAGCATTAAGCCGTGCAACACTTAGATCAGTTCTAACAAAAGATATTGAACCATTAGAACGTGTCTTCTATATGTATGGAAGTATGTTTGAAACAGGTAGTAGAGCCTTGGAACATGCTGTTACTCGTATGAAAAAAGTCCATCAAGATCCTGACTTCATGATGAAGGCAGCTCGTAAAGACTTTGTAATGCAAGACAGTAACACCTGGGAAATACTAGATGATGTTCGTGATAGCTGGTATGAAGAAGGTAACTACTATAAGAATTTCATGTATGGATGGGCTAAGTTCCAACGGAAGATAGCTCGTATGCCTTGGTTTAGAACTGGTATTACAGGTATGGCAGGGGTTGATGCTTTTACTGATACCTTTATGGCTACTTTCCAGTCTAGATTAGCTGCATATGATGAAGTATTCAGTAGATATAGCAAGCAAGCAGATCCAGAATTCTTTGCTACCAAACTAAAAGAAGCTGAAGATCTCAACTATAGCAAGATGTTTGATAAGCAAGGTATTCTAACTGAAGGTGCTGCTAAAACAGCATCAGGTGAGATTGCTTTAAACCTTGATGATGGTATGAGTAAGTTCATTAACCCAGCATTAAACAAAATACCTCCTCTAAAGACTGTCATGATGTTCCCTAGAACAAGCATGAACCAGATCAAACTGGCATTGTCTTATACACCAATCTCAGCAATACCTGGAATTGGTAAGTATGGAGATCTATTGATGGCTGGTAATGATATCAACAAGATCAAAGAGGTTATGAAACATCATGGCATTAAGAACTGGGATGAAACCCCTAATGCTATGGCTATCTATAAGAACTTAAGAGATGAATATGAAGGTCGTCTAATGATGGGAGCTGGTACTACAGCTTTCGCTTGGATGTATGCAATGGGAGGTAACATTAGAGGTAATGGACCTGCAGATCATAATGAATTAATTAAGCTTAAGAAGAGAGGATGGAAACCTAACACCATTAAAGTAGGAAACGTATGGGTTAGCTATAAAGGAATTCCCATAGTTGAACAGTTCTTTAACTTGATGGGTGATATGGCTTATTACCAAACTGCTCTTGGTGCTAACATGACTCAAAGCTTTGTTGATAAAGCTATGTGGACAATAACCTCTACCTATATAAATCAAAGTCCTCTTGCAGGTATTGAACCAATCCTTGCTGCTAAGAATGGTGATGAAGGAGCACTTAAACGCTACTTTGCACAGAATCTCAGAGCAGCTTCATTCCAGTCAGGTGCTCATGGTGTTATAGCTAAGGCTATTACTAATGCACAAAAGGAAATCTATAATGATTTCTGGGGATATGTCAGGAATAATACCGTCTTTAAAGACATGAGTTATTCCAAGATTGACCATTGGACTGGTGAAGAGATTGATGAAATAGATAACCCTATTCTTAGAATACTTAATGCTGTCAATCCAGTTAAGGTACATGGTGGTAATGAGGATTGGAGATTATGGTTACTCAATAGTGGATTCAATGATTTAGCTGAGATAAGAACAAGTTCGTTGGGTATAACATATACTCCACAAGAACGTGAACTTATTGGACGTTATATGGGTGAACAGCAGCTTTGGAAAACAATTAAAAAGTGGTCAAAGAATGATGTATATAATAGTGATTTAAACGATTTAAGGCAATATATTAATTCAGGAGCATCTGAAGAAGAAGTGGGTCGTCATAGGAATCAATTATCTATCTATAAAAAGCTTAAGAAATTAATAAATGATGCTAAAGAAAAAGCTGAAAGAAAGATAGCTGAAGATCCTAAATATAAACATCTAGATATCTTAGGTCTTGGATCTGAGAAGACTAAACAATTAATGAGTCAAAATCAGATTCATGAAGCTGCAGAACAATCTAGAACAAATTATAAAAAAAGGCAGTTCTTAAAGCACGGCGTTCAAAATTAACACAAACATACAATGGCAGTAACTGAAAATTTACATACAGGTAATGGTTCTAAAACCAATTACTCATTTACATTCCCATATCTAAAGACCACTGATATTAAAGCTAGTATCGATGGTACTGTAGTAAACCCATCTACTTATACAGCTGGTTCACCCACTGCTACAGAAATACAATTTAATACTGCACCTGCCAATAATGCTGCTATCAGGATTTATCGTGATACAGCAACAGAAAATCTATCTGCCACCTTCTATGCAGGTTCTGCAATCAAGTCAGAAGACTTAAACGATAACTTCTTACAGAACTTATACGTTACACAGGAAGCCAAACGTGATGCAGATGCTGCATGGCAAGATGGTGACGAAACAATTAACAGTACTGAAACTTGGCATACAAGTGACGATACTAAGGTAGCTACTACTAAAGCTATTGAAGGTAGGATAGATGCTAAACAAAATACTAAATTAGCTGATGATCTTATCGGTGGTACTGATATAGCTATTGCCGATAACAATAATGCTGGTACTTCAGCTACTGGTAAGTTTACTATTAACCATAGTGTTACTGGAGCTAATACGACAGTTAATAATAGTGATGGAACTGTCTTACAGGATATAACTGTATCTGCACAAGGTCACGTTACAGCAGTAGGTTCATATGATTTAGATAATAGATATTTTACTAAAACACAATCTAATACTAACTATCAACCAAAGGATGATGAACTAACAGAACTCGCTACAATGGGTTCTACTACAGCCGCAGCTTTAGCTGATTTAACAGAGGCTGAAGTTCAAATACTTGACGGTGCAACTGTTACAACAGCTCAATTAAACGTCTTAGATGGCATACCTGCTGGTCTTACAGCTACTGAATTAGGACATTTAGATGGTGTTACATCTAGTATCCAAACTCAGATAAACAATAAACAAGATAAAGATGATGAGTTAACAGAACTCGCAACAATGTCTGCTAATACAGCAGCAGCATTAGCTGATCTTACTGACAGTGAAGTACAATTAATAGATGGAGTTGTAACGTCTGGATCTACTGCGGTTACTACAAATATTATTAATAACGCTTTAGGAGGACTGACTTCAAATAGAGATGAATTAAATGTTTTAGACGGTGTTACTTTAACTGGTGCAAATGCTGTAAATACTAGTCAAATCAATAAGCTTGGAGGTTTAAGTAGTAGTACAGCTGAGTTAAATATTCTACATCAAAAAACATTTAAAGACTCTAGTGGAACTCTAAACACAACTAGCGATACAGAGATACCAAGTTCAAAGGTTATTGCTGCTCACGTTGCTAGCTCTCAAACAGCTATTGGTGGTTTCGTAACTATTGCTGATGAGGTCAGCTTTCCAACGACAGCAAACATGCCAGCTAACGGTGTTGTTGTCAGCATCAACAATGCGGCTGGAATTGTAGTCAGCGGGTCATCTCCATACACAAGTACAACAGGAAGAACAACTGATGGCACACCAGCTACAGTTACTATTAATAACTTCCCTGATTCATTAGCTGGAGAGACATTAGCCGCAGGTGTAGGCTTAATGGTTACAGCTACATCTACTGCTAATACTTATAACTATCATAAGATATTAGCGGCTGAGACAGATGTAAAACAACTTAGTGATGACATCAACGATTTCAATGCTAGATATCGTGTAGCTAGTTCTGCACCTGGATCTAGTAATGATGCTGGTGACATGTACTTTGACACTTCAGCTAACAAGATGAAGGTGTATAACGGTACAACTAATGCTTGGGATGATGTTGCTTCTGTCGGTAGTTTCTATGTCAATACTCTTTCTACTTCCTCTGCTACTGGAGGTGGTAGTGCGACGTTCAACGGTACTGCTTATAGATTTACTTTAAGTAACGCTGGTACATCTGCTCAACAACATATTGTCAGTGTCAATGGAGTCATTCAAAAGCCTAATGCTGGAACATCACAACCCTCTGAGGGATTTGCAATTTCTGGCAACGATATCATTTTTTCTACCGCCCCTGCTAGTGGTGCTGATTTCTTTATCATCACTCAAGGATCGTCAGTAAGTATTGGTACACCTAGTGCTAACTCAGTTAACTCTAGTCACATCATTGATGGAAGTATTGTTAATGGTGATATATCAACTAGTGCTTCAATTCAGTTATCAAAATTAGAAGTAATTGCAAGTAATAGAATTGTTGGTAATGATTCTGGCAATGCAGTACCAAAAGAATTAACACCAGCTGAAGTTCGTACTATATTAGGGCTTGCAGCTTCTGCTACTACAGATACAACTAACGCAGATAATATAGCTAGTGGTACTTTAAATGCAGCTAGGATAGCAGATGATTCTGTTGTAGAAGCTAAATTAGATATTTCAAATGCACCTACAAACGGTCATTTTTTACAGTATAAGGATGGCACAGATAAACTAACTTGGGCTGCAGCTAATACTCCAGTCTTAACTACTCAAGGTGATTTACTTTACCGAGATGGTTCAGGTGAACAGCGATTACCAAAAGGTGCAGCAGGTTATTTATTAACTATGAACTCAGGTGCTACGGCTCCTGAATGGTCAGCACCAGTAGAAGGTGCAAATATTACTTCTATATTAAAACTTACATCTTTATAAAAAAATGGCAGATACATTAAAGGAATTTTCAAACCTATCAAATAAAAGTTATTCACACTTAAAACCTGGAGCAGGTGTTCAGTTGATGACTACTTCGGGTTCACAGAAAGCAGTAGTTAAAGGAATAACTGTTGATAACCCAAAAGCAAGATCCGTAGATATAAGAGTAGGTTCTGCAACAGGAACCATAATTGCTAATACATCTAAATCAGAAACTTTATCTGGTAACGAGATAATAGATAATTCTTCATCATTATATGCCACAACTTCAACAGTACCTTCAGTAACAAGTTGGGTAAATCATACACCTGTTTTTTGGCACAATAGTCAAGAGGCTAATGAAGGTGCGGATGGTAGATCAGGTAGTGGTGTAGGTACTGGTAATTCACACTTACTTGGAAAATTTAAACAATTTAATTTAACCAACATACTCTTTGAAGGAGACACATATGATGGTAAAACTCAATTTTGGGGTGTAGCACCTACAGATGTTGCTTATGCTAACTCACAAAGTAATCATGCTTCTGCTAGTAGTAGCTACCCTGAAATGGGAGAAGTTTATAAAGGTGCTGATGGTAAATGGTATGGATGGTCGAGTATAGATAATGATGATAAAAAAGGTATAATATATAGATGGGATGCTGACGGATCTAATAGAACTGAACTAGCTAATACTAGTGGTGACAAACAGAATGTATGGGATGGGTCAAGATATATCTATAGTTTTAGAAACAGTACTCATTCAAGCCATTATGTTTATGATACAAATAATGGAGGATCTAGCTCTACTTTTGGTACATTACAATATGACGGTACAGATGGAGGAACTAACTCACATAGACATATAGGAGGTCAAACTCAAAGACATGCTTGGAGTTATGCAGATGGTTTTTGTATTGTATCTGGTAGAAGTGGAAGTGTAGGTAGCAGTTCTGAAGAACAATGGCCTAAATTAATTGATCTTAGAAATGTAGCTAGTGGTGGTGGGGCTAAAGTCATGGACTTTAACTACGATCATACTCATGCAGGTTATAACTTTGCTAGTGGTAGTTACATAAGAAATAGTAATGCTATTGTTAAAGGTACTACTGGTCGTTACTACGCTGTTTTTGCTTGGAGAAATAATGATCAATGGAACTCTGTTGATAATGGTTTGACTATCTACGATATGGGTACAGACATGGGTACTTATATGGCAGGTGGCAGACAACCTTCATTTACACGAAGGGCTGGGCTTACAAGTATGTTTAGTAATAGTACTAAAGCTTATTGGTTGAATAGGAGATTATCTGCTAGAGGTGCTAATTTCCATTGTAATCAATTTGCTAATACAACAGCTTTAGCTGATGGATACTTATATACTTTTGCAGATAGATATCATGATTCATCAAGTGGAGCAGGTGGAGTAAGTGGTAGTAGTGGTTTATATAAAGCTCTAAGAATAAATATACAAGATATAGTTGAAAATGGCTTTACTGTCGATACTCAGTTTGAATACTTTGGATCTGACTCTGAGAGATTAAGATCTGGAGCTTGGTCAACAGAATTAGTAGATTCCGCTGTAGATGGTGGTTTCGGTAATATAAACCTTAGAACAACAGGAATTTTAGTAACTTAATTAATTATGGCTTTATACCCCCCACCTTCTAGTGGCGGTAGTACTGGAAGTACTACTGCTGCTACTGCTGCTACTGCAGTCCAAGCTACGTATATAGGCGTAGGACATAACGCTTCAAACCAAAATGTTATGTATACTGTACCTAATGGAAAAGTATTTATAGGTACTTTACAGGCTTATCATGGTATAAAAATAAATGGTACAGGTAGTACTAACACATACTTACCAGGAACAGGTAATAATGGTAATGGACATACTGGTAAGGTAATAACTCTACCTGCTGGTACTGCCGTTTATCCAGGATATTCAGATGGCAACTGGAAATACGTTCATGGAGTAGAACTACCAGCCCCAACAACACATGCCGATAGCATGATATTCACAAGAAATGGTCCAAACTCATAATGACTATAACATCAACATTTAATGGAGATGGTACTTCTTACCATATCCATGAAGACGCATCTGGCGTTAAAAAAGAATTAGGATTAAATAAATGGAATCCAGAAACTAGACAAGACTTTCAATCTCAAGATGAGATTAAAGAATTTGTTGAACAATCTCTTTCTAACCCAAACTATTGGAGTACTCATTATGCTACCCTTGCTGATAGAAGAGCAGCTGAAAAAGAATTTAATTCTGAGGCAGTAAGAAGAATTCGTAATGAACTTTTAAAAAAATATGATTGGACAGATACAGCAGATTTAACAACTGATGAAAAAGCTGCTTGGAAAACATATAAAACTGCTTTAAGAAATCTAACTAAACAATCTGGTTTTCCATATGTAGAAGACGGGATGGAATGGCCTACTAAACCTTCTTAATTATGGCATTAACAAAAATAAGTAACGACGGTGTTAAAAAACCAATTGACCTTGAAGATAATGAGAAAGTACGATTAGGTACAGGAAATGATTTAGAGATATACCATAACGGTACAGAAAATGTAATTGATAGTAATGCAGGTAATTTAGATATTGTTGCAGCTAATAATACAAAAGCAATTAGAGTTCATACTGACGCAACTGTAGATGTTGGTTTTCAAACTGATGATGTCAAATTGAGACTTGGTGCTGGATCAGATTTCCAGATCTACCATGATGGATCTCATTCTTACATAAATGATACTGGTACTGGCGAACTTAGGTTGGCTTCTAATTCTGGTATAAGAGTTACTAAAGGAGATAGTGAAACTTGTGCTTTCTTTGACCCTGATGGAGCTAGTGAACTCTATTACGACAATAGTAAGAAGTTAGAGACTGCAAGCAATGGAATCAATGTAACTGGAAAAATAGATCTTTCTGGTCCTTTATATATTGCTGATAATCAAAAAGTTTACTTTGGAAATGGACCAGATCTAGAGATCTACCATACAGGTACAGACAGTTTTATTCATGATCAAACAGCACACTTAATTTTAAAAACTACAGCAGCAAACAAAAGAACCTATATTCAATCAGATGTTGCTGTAGAAATAACAACTCCTGCTGCTGGAGAGACTATGGCGAAGTTCTCAAAAGACGCAGCCGTAGAACTCTATTACGACAACAATAAGAAGCTTGAGACGACGAGTGATGGTGCGAAGATAACGGGTGAAGTAGAGGTTACAGGAAAAGTAAAAGCATCTAATGGTTATGGCTCAGATGGACAAGTACTTACATCTAAAGGTGGTAGTGCGAATGCTGAATGGGCTGATGCTGGAGGTGGTGCTTGGGAGTTATTAAATTCTGGCTCTGATACATCTGCCGCTGCTGATGCTGGAACAATAATAGATGGATTAGACAGCACTTATTCAGCTTATAAAGTTATTAAAATTGAATTTTATATTCACTTTTCAAATAACACAGGTTACGCAGGATTCCAATTCAAATCTGGAAACAGTTGGAATACAGCTAATACCTATCATAGTCAATGCGAATATGGTAGACATTCCAACTCATCCCATATGGTCCAAGATACAAACAGCAATAGTAGTATTACGATAAATGAAGACAGTAATGACCGATGCGAAAATATAGCAGGAACATTAAGTTGGTATAGAGGGCCAAACTCTGAAGATGCAATGCTCCAATGGGATGCAAAAGGTATGGCTTATTCAGGTGCTAACTATGATTTCTTCCTGTTTAACGGGGCTGGTGGAAATTGGGACATAACAAATAACCAACTACAAGGTATACAATGGAAAAATAATACTGGTAGCAATGTATGGTGGAAAGTCATTGGAATGAAGTAAGTGAAACTCCCATCCATAAAACTGACTAACGCTTTAGATATGCCTAGCATCCCTCTAGAACCACCCACTGCAGAGATGCCAGTATTTCCACCGATTGTTATCCCTCCTGGTAATTTGGAAGCACCAGCTGGAGTTGAATTAGAAGAAGCACCAGCAGAGAAAGATGAAGAAACAGCAACGACTGAACAACCAACTCTTAGAGTTCCTGTTATTAAGATTGACTTACCCTTACCTAGTGCAGAAGTCGTAGCTACTGCTACCTATGCAGCTGTTGCAGCTGTAGCCACTACCACCTTAGCTACTCCTTTATTTGACAAATTAAAGAAACAAATCCAAAAGTTCTTACAGAAAAAAGTTGATAAATGGAAGGAAAACCGCCAGAAAAAGAAAAAGGAGTCCTTGGAAAGCTGAAAGATGCTGTAGAGGATAAAGAACATCAAATAGAAGTACTTGGTACATTTGTTAGATTAGGCGTTGTTGTCTGGTCTGGATTTATAATTACCATGAATTACGTGGAATTACCTATGGTTAAGAAATCAGGTAACTCAGATATCACGTTCGTTGCCAGTGTGTTTACGGGAGCATTGGCAACATTTGGCTTGACCACTGGAAATAAAAATAGTGGCAACAATAAACCCGTAAATTGTCCAA
>VTLG01007993.1_pt1 | contig 19757 bp, 5 predicted proteins | sample 4694571 | NCBI WGS metagenome assembly VTLG01 (sample SAMN12604809, study PRJNA352737) | marine metagenome | biome: ENVO:00000447; feature: ENVO:00000209|ENVO:00000569|ENVO:01000036; material: ENVO:00002151; isolation source: viral sequences binned using virsorter ... | reverse complement strand
GAGTTATGAATCCCGAGACTGTTGAATCAATGGGCAAACGCAACAAACCTTTCACAGTTGACTATACAGGTTTTGGATGGGTACTTATTAAGAAAGGTGTGTTTGAAGAGATGGAATATCCTTGGTTTGCTCCTAAGATGCAGATCTTTGAGTCAGGTGCAGTTCAGGATATGTGTGGTGAGGACGTGTCTTTCTGCCTTGATGCAAAGGAAATGGGTATTGAGACATGGTGCGACCCTCGCATACGTGTAGGACATGAAAAGACAAGGGTTATTTAAGATGTCGGTGAATTCTCAACTCAGAACAGAAGAGTTATGGGATTTATCCGCAGAGATACTCACCGAACTTTCTCGTAGGGATGGAGTTTCTTACAGAGTTAAGGCAACCGATGAGTCAGTACAACGTAAACTAGAGGAAATTAACTAATGCCAATGCTTTCTAACATAACCGATGGAGGTTATCAGAAGTCTCGTCCGAAAAAGACTCGTCAAGGCCGCTCGGCTCGTACACTACTATCCGCAACGTCTCGTAATAAGGCAAAAAAACCGTACCGTGGACAAGGAAAATGATGAAGGAGGGTTAAGTCCCTCCTTTTTTTATGTTAAATAGTAAAAACATACCAAAATCATGGAAAATTCCAAGAAAAAAATGCTAAGAGAGGTATCTTATGACCGTCTTACACCTAAAAAACGTGATGATTTAGTCCAAAGTGAGATTTTTGGGGATTTTGAGGAGGATGGATTAGATTATGAAGTGGATGCAATGACTCTTACAGAATAGGAGTATACAATCCTTAATAAATAAACAATAATTGGTGTATTAATGTGCCTCTAGAACGGGTTAGTCAAGGATTTAAAGATCTTAGTATGACATTTCAGGCAAATCCCCTGAATGATGACCTCATTGTGCTTAAAAATGCGAATGCTATTGCTCGTTCCGTAAGAAATATTGTTTTCACATTGCCTGGAGAGAAGTTTTTTGAACCAACTTTCGGTTCTAGGATTACTGAATCACTATTTGAGAACATTGATGACATCACAGCAGCCATTATTGTTGATGAATTACGTGAATCTATAGAAAACTTTGAACCAAGAGTGCAATTGATCGATGTGAAAGCATTTCCAGACTATGATAACAACACTTTTGACGTAACTATCGTATATGAGATCATCGGAATTGAAATTCCAGCACAAGAATTACAATTTGTATTGCAGTCAAGTAGGTAAAAATGCCATTAGCTAATTTCTCTAACTTGGATTTTGACCAAGTTAAGACAACTTTACAAGAATATCTTAAGTCAAACTCGAATTTTACCGATTATGACTTCGAGGGATCGAACCTTTCAACGATTTTAGATGTTCTGGCATACAATACTTACATTACTTCTTATAATGCGAACATGATCACTAACGAAGTGTTCATTGATACTGCAACTTTAAGAGAAAATATCGTTTCGTTAGCAAGAAATATAGGTTATGTACCCCGTCCAAGGCAAGCAGCAAGAGCAACTGTATCTTTCTTTGTAAATACGAGTGGAATTAACCCTGCACCTGCTACATTAACCCTTAAGAAAGGTCCTGTGGCAGCATCATCAAGTTCTTTTGGTGGTCAATCCTTCGTTTTTTCAATTTTAAGTGATATTACGGTTCCAGTTTTCAATGGAATTGCAGAATTTAACGATGTTGAGGTTTTTGAAGGTACACTTTTGACACAAACCTTTACATATTCATCAAGAATCCCAAATCAGAAGTTTATTTTACCAAATATTGGAGTTGATACAGATTTAATCACTGTTTCTGTACGTCCAAACGAAGCTTCCACCACAGAAACAAAATATAGTGTTCAAAATAGTCTTTTTGACGTAAAATCTGACTCAAAAGTTTATTATTTACAGGAAATTGAAGATGAAAGATATCAAATATTCTTTGGAGATGGAATTTTTGGAAAAGAACTTGAAGATGGTAATTTCATAACCATTAATTACATCACTTCTGGTGGAGATGCTGCAAATGGACTTAGTTCCTTTAATTTTGCAGGTAGAATTGAGTATACACGTAATGCTTCCACTTATACTATCAGTGCTGGCATCTCTTTAATGACTACTGGACTATCTGCATCGGGTGGAGAGACAATTGAGTCCGTAGAATCGGTTAGAAAGTTTGCTCCAAGGATTTATTCGTCTCAAAATAGAGCAGTCACATCAAATGACTACGAATCTTTGATTCCAGCAAGAATTTATCCTGAAACTGAGTCAATTTCTGTTTTTGGAGGTGAAGATTTGATTCCTCCTCAATTTGGAAAGGTCTTTATTAGCATAAAACCAAGAACTGGTGACTTTTTACCAAGTTTGATCAAAGAAAAGATAAAATTAAAGTTAAAGAAGTATGCGGTAGCAGGAATTGTACCAGAAATACTCGATTTGAAGTATCTTTACCTTGAAATTAATACAAAAATATATTATAACACCAATCTTGCTCCTGATGCTGCATATGTTTCTACTTTAGTACAAAATAATGCAGAAAAATATGCTGAATCATCAGACATGAACAAATATGGTGCTAGATTTAAGTATAGTAAGTTTTTAAACATTATTGATCAAAGTAATGAATCAATAACTTCCAATATTACGACTGTTTATATAAGAAGAGATATTAGAGCAGTCTTAAATGCTTTTGCAGAATACCAAATTGGTTTCGGAAACGCATTTCATATTAAGAGCATGAGTGGATATAACATAAAATCATCTGCATTTAAAATAGCTGGGGTTATGGATGATGTGTATATTTCTGATATACCAAATACTAATAGGTTAAATGGATCATTATTTTTATTTACTCTTCCTTCCATAGAATCACAATCTCCTACTATTATAAGAAGAAATGTTGGAAATATTGATTATACGAGTGGAGTTATTACTATCAACCCAATTAATATACAATCGGGAATGATAAAAGATGGTCAAACAATTATTGAAATTTCAGCATGTCCTCTTTCTAATGATGTTATTGGATTACAGGATCTTTATTTGCAACTAGATATTAGTAATAGTTTATTTGAAACGGTTGTGGATGAAATTGCTTCTGGATTAGATCCATCTGGTTCCAATTATATTACCTCTTCAAGTTATGCAAATGGAAGTCTAGTTCGTGCAGGAGGACGTAATAGTGATATAACAACCACTAATACATCTTCTGTACCTAGCACTAGTGGTAGTAGTGCAACTACTCCTTCATCATTCTCTGGCGGAACGTCTTCTGCTTCATCCTACTAAGATAATAGAAATATCCAATGACAACAAAAAGAGTTAAGTTTAGTAACATAGTTCAGAACCAACTTCCTGGATATGTAAAGTCCGATTATCCTTTAGTCGCAGAGTTTTTAAAATCATATTATCAAGGACAAGAATATCAAGGTGGTCCTCTTGACTTAGTTAATAATATTGACCAATATGTAAAAATAGATAATCTTACTAATCTTACATATTCTGTTGGTTTAGGTGCAACTGTTGGAATTGCTAGTGATGCAATTGATATTGATATGCAGAATTTCCCAACAGGAACTTTGGGATTTCCAGATTCTTATGGGTTATTGAAAATTAATGATGAGATTATTACATATACTGGAATAACTACTTTTGGGTTTACAGGTTGTGTTAGGGGATTTAGTGGTGTTACTTCTTATAGAAGTCCTACTAATGCTGAAGAGTTAGTTTTTGAATCTACAACTGCAGAGCAACATGCTAAAGGATCAACTATAGAGAATTTAAGTTGCCTTTTCCTTAAAGAATTTTTAACTAAAACAAAGCATCAGATTACACCTGGTTTAGAAGGAAGGAAACTTACAGACAAATTAAATCAAGAAGTTTTTCTAAAGCAATCAAAAGATTTCTATTTAAGTAAAGGTACTGATAGAGGTTTTGAAATTTTATTTAAAGCATTATATAACGAAAAAGTTAATATCATTAGACCTCGTGATTTCTTATTTACACCATCTAATGCTAACTATAAAATTACAAGAGATTTTGTAGTAGAACCGATTACTGGTGATCCAATGAATTTGGAGTTATCTACTTTATTTCAAGACGAATATAAAGGTTCTGACTTAGAGAAGGCATATGCTCCTATAACCCACGTAGAAAAGATTGCAGTAGGTGTTGGAGAGACATTCTATAAGTTTAGTGTAGATGCTGGTTATAACAGAGACTCAAGGGTTGAAGGTGCTACTTATGGTACATTTAATACTCATCCTAGAACTAGAATAGTTGGTGCAGTAGCAGCAGGAGCTACTACTTTTGATGTTGACTCAACAGTTGGATTTGCAACAGATGGAGAACTTCATTGGAGATATATTGATGGTACTGTTGGTGTAAGTTCATACACATCTAAAAATTTAACTCAATTTTTTGGGTTAAGTGGAATTGGTAAAACTATTACAAGTGCAGAGTCTGTTGGTATTAATACTTTTGCATATGGAAAGTCAGTACTTGATCAAGATGAAACTATTGAAGTAAGAATCACCTCTGTTGTTCATAATTTAGAATATGATAGAGCAAGTTGTCTTTATGGAAGTGGAGATACTATAAAAATTAAAGCTTTGGGTATTGGTAATACTGATTACCGATTATCCAATTGGTTCTATAACGTTTCACCTACTTATAAAGTAAAACAATTAGGATTAATCGACGTTTCAGACTTTACTTATGAAGTCTTTACTGATGTTGATCATGGATTTAAAGTAGGAGATAGAGCTGTTCTTTCTAGATCTGCAGATGCAAGAACTGCTTATCCACCATCTCTTATAAGTCAGATAACTTCTTCTAAATCTTTCATTATGAAAGAACAAGGAGAAATTGACGTTACTCGTTACCTTGAGGATAATCCTTATATTATAGAAAGAAAAATTGCAAAAGTAAATGCTCTCAATTTCCCAGAAGCATCTGTATATTCTAGTGATGTTCAGAATGTTTATAAAGAAAGAGCAGAAGATAAACTCTTAATCACATCACCTTCAATTCCATCATATGATGCTTCTGCTTTAGGTGTTAATGCTAATAGAATTATCTTTAATGGAAGTTTTGAAGGAGATACTTTTAATATTATTGCTGATGCTACAACACCTGTTGGTGTACCTATTTTTGACCACGGTTATTATACTGGAGATGCAATTTACTATACACCACAGATAATCAATGAAATTTATGTAGACACTACTAGTGGTACTAAGTTAGATAATTATGTAATTAAATCTGAATTATTCCCTAATTCAGAAGGTCTTTATTTTGTTAAACGAGTAGATGCAAATAGCATTAAACTTGCAAAAAGTAGATCTGATCTTTATTTTGAAAATTATGTATCTCTTGATAATGTAGGAATTGTAACAGATAATAGAATTGAACCATTTAGTTTTCATGAAGAAACTTTAAAATCACAAAAACTTGTAAGATCAATTAATCCACCAATTAATACTGGAACCATATATGAAACCACTCCAGGTACTACTGGTATTTTGGCAAATGGTGTAGAAATTTTAAATTATAAATCTTATGATAAAATTAATTATGGTGAGATTACAGGTATAGATGTTCTTGGTGGTGGTAAAGGATATGATGTAATAAATCCTCCTATTGCTAGAATTGCTGATGCTGTTGGTACAGGTGCTACAGGTTGTGTTGCTGTTAATGGAACTTTACAAGATATCAGACTTATAGATCCTGGATTTGGATATGAAGAAACTCCTGTAGTAACAATTACTGGAGGAAATGGTAAGGGTGCGACTGTTGATGTAAATATGCAGTCTGTATCACATTCTGTTCCTTTCTTCTCCAATTCTAGTAAAGTTGGGTTGGGAACAACAGGAGATTTACCTTCTACAATTGGATTCTCAACTTATCACAAATTTACTAATGGTGAGAGAGTAGTATATGACACTAAAGGACAAAGTATTATTGCTGGACTAACAAGTGACGCAAGTTACTATGCTTCTGTAGTGGGTACTGGTGGAACTGTAATACGACTTCATACTACACAAGCAGGTGCTTTAGCAGGAATTCAAACTGCTGTTCTTACTGCCCGTGGTGATGGTGTACAATTTATAAAGTCTTATAATACAAAATCTATTATTGAATCTATTAATGTACTTACATCTGGATCTGGTTATGAGAATAAGAAGAGAACTGTGCAACCTGCAGGAATCAATACATCTTCAGATCAAATAAAAATTGAAAATCATGATTATAAGAATGGAGAAATTATTAATTATACTTGTACAGGAACACCTGTTACAGGATTAGCAACTGCTACAGATTATTATGTTTGTTTTGTTGATAAGGATAATTTTAAATTAACAAGTGTTGGTGTTGGAACTACTGCTAAAGATTTTTATTATAAAACAAAACAATTCCGTGATTTGACTTATATTGGTGTAGGAACTCATCAATTCAATTATCCACCTATTGATGTTTCAATAACAGGAAAAGTAGGAGTAACATCTGTAGGAACAGAAACTTTTGAGGCTCAAATTCAACCAATATTCAGAGGAGAAGTTACATCTATTCATTTAATTGATAAAGGAGTTGGATATGGATCTTCTGAAGTCATTAATTTTGATAGAGAACCTGATGTAAGTTTATCTTCTGGTACTGGAGCTGAACTTATTCCTATTGTTAATAGTGGATCTATTACTGAAGTATATGTTAAACATAAAGGTAAAGATTATATTGCCCCTCCAGATCTTCAAATACAAGGAGCTGGTTTCGGTGCTGTTTTAACTCCAATCCTCAAGACAGTAGGAGTTGGAACTACTGCAACTTATCTTTTAGAAGAAGTTAAGGTTCTTAATAAAGGTACTGGATATGGATCATCAACTACTTCAATTGATGTTATATCACCTGGATCTGAAGTAAAACTTCGTACTAATGTTCAGCAATGGACTGTGAATTTGTTTGAGAAGTATTATCAAGGTGAGCAAATAACATCTGATGATGGAATTATTGTAAATGGATTGAATAGAGGTTATGGACTTCAATATACACACTTATATGCTCCCAGGAAACTCAGAGAGGGCATGTATGCGACGAATCAAGAGGGAGTGTCATTATATGGTCAACCAGACCTAAAACGTGTTAACGGACAAGAAATTGAGTCTCCAGATCATTCTCCAATTATTGGTTGGGCATATGATGGAAATCCAATTTATGGTCCTTATGGCTATGTTAAGAAGGAGGGTGGATCTGTAGTTCAGATGAAATCTGGATATGTTGAAGAAGCAGCATCTAAGGAAAATAGACCACCATTAACTGTTTTTGGACCAGGATTCTTTGTAGAAGATTTTACATATAAAGAAAAAACTGATGAAACTGTTTTAGATGCTAATAATGGAAGATTCTGTATTACTCCACAATATCCAAATGGAGTATATGCATATTTTGCAACTATTAGTAATGCTGGTGCTGAACAAGGTGGACAATTTAACAGTTACAAATTACCTATATTCCCATATCTTTTAGGTGATAATTATCAGTCAACTCCTGATGAGTTTAACTTTACTCAATATTCCAATCAAGATGATTATCTATTGACTAAAGGAAAACTTAGAAAGGATATGACTCTGGCTGATGTTAAAGAAGAGTCTACATGGAATACTAGTTTCTATAGAAATACTGCACCTTATAATTTGATTGAAGGTGATGAGCAATATCAATATATGCCTCTTCCCAATAAACTGAAGCAGCATATAGATCTTAAAGGAGTTGCTCCAGGAGTTGTTGAGAGTATTGGAATCACGACAGGTGGAAAGAATTATAGGGTTGGTGATAGTATAGTATTCAATAATGAAGGAACTAGTGGTGGTAAGGCTGCTGCATCAGTTTCACGTCTTGTAGGTAAAAATGTTACTGAGGTTAGTGTTGCTACAAGTTCAATAAGTGGTTTAGAAGTTTATCCAGGTCCACAAAAAGGTTATTATACTCTTGTGAATGATGAACCTATTGGTTGGATGAATATGGACATTATAAATGTCACTGGATTATCTACAACTTCATCTAAAATTGAAGGAACATATAATGCAGGTATAACTTCTAATCGATTAGTTGTAACTGGTCTAGGAACTACTGCAGTTGCTATTGGAACTGATGGTGCTACAGGAATAGTAACTCATTTTAGAGTTCAAGGTGATTTAAAATTCCCAGCTATAAGACCTAATGATATTTTAGGCATAGGAACCGAAACAGTTAAGGTATTGAATATTGAACCTGATCTTGGTAAAGTAAGGGTTCTACGTGCTTACAATGGGGTTACAGGAGTCTCTCATACTGTTACATCCATATTGCTCGAACAACCTCGTAAAGTATCTGTTCAGGCTGGAATTAATTCTAGTTATGAATGGAAACAAAATACACAGATATACTTTGAACCTAAAGAAACTGTTGGTATAAACACTCTATCTGGTGTAGGTATAGGTAGTACACTTAGGTTCTCTAATCCTGGTGTTGGTCTAACAATGCTATATGTGAAGACCAAAGAAATGTATCTTCCTAATCATAATTTAATAACTGGTGATAAGTTAACTTATTCTCCTGGTAATGGAACAGGTATTACAATTTTTGAGGATGGCAAAGCTGGTTCTGTTGGAGAAAGAACTTTAGTAAATGGGCAAACATTATTTGCTGCAGTTGTTAATAAAGACATACTTGGTTTATCCACTTGTAGGGTAGGTTTAGGTACTACAGGTACTTTTGTGGGTATTGCAAGCACACAGAGGGACTCTACAACGTTCTTCTTTGCAGGAATAGGAACTGGAGTATACCACAGTCTTAAGACAAATTATAATGTTATTACGGGTGAAATTAATAGAACTAAGGTTACTGTTTCTACGGGAGAAACTCATGGTCTATTAAATGACCAGCAAGTGTTCATGAACGTTAGTCCAGGTATAGACACTTCAATTGTAGTGAAATATAATGATTTTAATAGAAATGTAGTAATCAATCCTAAAACCTTTGCATCATCAGGTGTAAACACAACCACTAATGAATTAACTATAACAAATCATGGATATAAGACAGGTGATAAAGTTATTCATACTGTAGGTGTAGCATCTGCTGTACCTGGTGGTTTAACGGATAATGACATATATTACATTGTTAGAATTGATGATAATACATTTAAATTATCTCCTACTTATCATGAATCAACTGAATCTAAACCACCAATAGTTGGAATTACAAGTGCTGGTGATGGAGGAACAATTAATCCAATAAATCCTCGAATAGAATTATATAAAGATTGTAGTGCTGTATTTGATGTTTCTGATTCATCTTTATCTTATGTAAATCAAGCAACAACTTACTCTGCATTTAAACTAACTTTCTATAAGGATGAAAACTTTACTAAGATTTGGGATACTTCTACATTAACAAAAGACTTTAATGTTGTAAGAAGTGGAGCTCCTGGTATTACAACAAATGCTAGTGTTACTTTAAAGGTAACAAAAGAAGTTCCTCACGAATTATTCTATAGATTAGAACCTCTTTATGATAGTAATCTTCCTGATGTAAAGAAAGAAATTACTGTAGACGAAGATGTTATCTCTGGAAGTCAAGTAGAAATTTTAGAAAGTTTGTATAATGAGGGTGGAGAAAATGGTCAAAGGATTACCATAGCTGCTACTAATCAATTTACATATACTTTATCAAGGATTCCAGAAAGAGCATCATATGGAGAATTATCTGCTTTAACTTACGAAACTACCAGTGACAGTGCATATGGTGAAATAGCTGAATTTGAAATAAAAAATCCAGGAGAAAATTATTATAGTCTTCCTGGAATTACAACTATTAAGAGTGCTTTAGGAACTAATGCAATTATTTCTGGAGTTAGTACCTCTATTGGTAAGATTAGAACAGTAACTCTTTCAGACATTGGATATGATTTCCCATCTGACCCAACATTAATGCCATCAGCTGCAATGCCTCAAATCATTCAGTTGGATGCTCTTAAATCTGTTCAAAAGGTTGGGGTAACTTCTTTTGGTAGAGGTTATAATGCTAATCCTGATTTAGTTGTAATTGATGGATTTACTGGTAAACCAGTTTTAGATCTAGACTTATCTTATGAACTAGGAAATCCAAATGTAGAGATTTTACAAAATACATTTGGTATGCATGATGCACCACCTACAGTTGTTCCTATACACAATAGTAATGGTGTTGGTATTAGCACTGTTGGATTTAACACCACTAGTAAAGATGTAACAGTTGAGTTGCAGGTTGGATATAGTACTGCTGATACTTTCCCATTCTCTGTTGGAGAATTGGTATTTATTGAAGGTATTTCTGTAGGTGTAGGATCAACAGGAAGAGGATATAATTCTGCTGAATATGATTATAAACTCTTTAATATAACCAACATACATGAAAATTATGGTGGTATTGGAAGTATTACTTATAATCTTACTGACTTCTTTGGAGATTTAGCACCTGAACTTACACCAGGTCAATTTGATTTTGTTAACTCTGCAGGAAGAATTGTTTCTCAGAAAAATTTCCCAACATTTAGAATTGATCTTACTGATTCAAGTGACTATGTTGAAGGAGAAACAGTTACAGGTACATTAAGTAGTACTACAGGAGTAGTTGAATCTTGGAGTCCTAATACAGGTATTCTAAGAATTTCTGCACAGAAAGAATTTGTAGTTGGTGATATTATTGTTGGAAGTGCTTCTGGAGTTGAAGGAGTTGCTTCATCTATTAAATCTTTTGATGCATATCTCACATTAGGTGCTACTGCTAGAATTGAAGGTGGTTGGGAAACAGAATCTGGATTCTTTAATAGAACTTTACAAAGATTCCAAGATAGTGATTATTATCAGAACCTTTCATACTCATTAAGTTCTAGAGTTGATTTGGGTGTATGGGATGATCCTGTTTCTACATTGAATCATACAATAGGATTTAAGAAATTTAGTGATTATCAATTAGAATCTACTCCAGATGATACAGATTCTTTAAAAGTTGGTTTGTCAACTGAATTATCTGCTTATGGAATTGTTGCAGAACAATTCTCAATAGTTGATATGAATTGTGTTGAAGATTTTGATCTTGCATCAGAAAATGGTTTGATAATTGGTAAAGATACTGTTTCTACAGAAATAACATTCTCAAGTAGGATTCTAAAGGATTATGATGAATCAATTGGTAACAGGGTAGTTTCAATTGATGACTTTAGTGGAACATTTAATAGTAATCCAAGATCTACTAGATTTACGACAGTTGCTTCTTGGACTTTAGCAGAAAGAAGAGCATTAAAGTATTTCCTTTATGTGAAAGACAAGAGATTTACTGCTCAGAGGCAATTAACTATTGTTGACATTGTTCATGATAATAATTTTGGATATCTTAATCAATATGGAAAAATAGATACGGTTTATGATCAAGGTGATTTTGATTTTGCAATTTCTGGTAGTTTAGGTGAATTAAGATGGTATCCTGTCAAATACTCTGTTAATGATTATTGGATTGCTAGTCTTTCCTTTAATTTGGATGATAATGCATTAGGAACTGCAAGTACTGTAGTTGGACCTTCTATTGTAGACACAGAAAGTGTTGCGATTGGAGTTGGAATTGGAACTACAACAATTGTGGGTATTGCAAGCACTTATAGATCTGCTCATGTGATAGTATCGATTAATCCTGATATTAATTACGAAGAATTTGAATATAATCAATTTAATATTATTCATAATGGAACAGATGTTGAAGTAATGGAATATGGTCGATTATCGACGAATATAACGGAAGGATATGTGTCTCGTACTGGTATGGGAACTTATCATGGATATATTGAGGATGATTTATTAAAGCTTGATTTCTATCCAAATTCTGGTGTTGGTATTGGTACAACTGGTGCTATTAACACTATGTTAGTTGGAATGGCATCTTCCGAATATAGTGGAATATCAACAGTAGAATTAAAACATTGTATTCTTGAATCTAGATGCACTGGTATTGGTTCTACAACATCTCCAATTGAAAATATTATAGCAGAATATCCACCTGACTATCAGGCTGCATATGCTTATGTTCAAATAACTGATTGTACTAATAAGGCATATCAACTATCTGAATTCCTTTGTATTAATGATTATGTTGAGGATGAAGCACAAGAAAGTTATGATGTTCAGTTTGGTGATGTTTATTCTGGTAATGCTGGTTTAGGAACAATTGGAAGTAGGGTTTCAGCGGCTGGAACAATGTCCATTGTGTTTACTCCTAATGCAAGTATGGATGTTCAAACAAATGTATGGAGTAATGTATTAAAGATTGAAGATGATCTTAAAGATACAATTGACTTTGATAATGGTGCAATAGAATCTGGATTTGGTGACTATGAAGGAACTGACCGTGCTGTTAAGAGACAATTTGAATTAAAGCATAGATCAGATACTATATTTGAGAAACCATTTGTTGGAGAAGATAGTTCCGTAGTTAAAGTGGATGACAACGTTGTTGTTCTACCAAACCATTTCTTTGTTACTGGAGAAAAACTTCTTTACAATCATGCTGGTGCTGGTAAGACAATGGCAGTTGGTATTGCTACTACTAGTGGATTTGTAGGAGTTGGTACAACTAATAAACTTCCTGGCACATTATATGCTGTTAAGGTTGATGATGATACTATTAAACTTGCTGAGACTGCTGAGAAAGCATTAAAGACTATTCCAGATGTAGTTGATATTACTAGTGTTGGAATAGGAACTTCTCATAGATTTAATTCAGTTAATCAAAATGCAAAATTATTGGTATCTATTGATAATATAATTCAATCACCAATTGTTTCTACTGCAGTTACATCGCATCTAACTTCACAAATTTTAACTACTGATGAGTTTATTAATCTTGCTGGTATTACATCAATCTTTGGTGGAGATTTAATTAAGATTGGTGATGAGATAATGAGGGTTGATGGTGTCGGTATAGGTTTGACAAATAGAATACAGGTTAGAAGACCTTGGATGGGTACGGCTCTTGCTGGATATAGTACTGCTACTGTTGTCACTAAAGTTGTTGGTAACTATAACGTTGTTGATAATACTATAAACTTCGTTGCTGCTCCTAGTGGTAATGTTCCATTAAGCACTACAACAAATAGACCTGATGAAAGAGATTGGGTTGGTATTTCTACTGGATCTAGTTTTGAAGGAAGAATGTTTATGAGATCTGGTGTCCCAGATACTCCATATGAAACATATTATAGAAACTATGTGTTTGATAGTCTTTCTGATCAGTTTACTGGACAAAAGGCAGATTTCACTCTTAAATCAGGAGCAGGAAATGTTTCTGGATTGACTACAGATAATGCAGTTATTCTTATTAATGACGTATTCCAAATTCCTGGTTCTCTTGATATAGGTGGTAATTATAATTTATCTCAAACTACTACTGGTATTACTACTATTACCTTTACAGGAACAGGAAGTTCTGTTGCTAATGATCCTAATGTAGGAACTCTTCCTTTAGGTGGTGCTATTGTTTCAGTTGCTTCTACAGAAGGATTTGGATATCAACCATTAGTAGCAGCAGGAGGTACTGCAGTTGTTTCTACAGCAGGTACTATTCAGTCTGTAAGTATTGGTTATACAGGTTCTGGTTATAGAGTAGGTGTTCAAACTGTATGTAATGTTGCTATTCAAACCTCAACATTACCAGGAACTAGTGTAATTGGAATTGGTACTGCTATTATTGCAGAAGGTGGATTTATCTCTGGTATTGCTATTACTAATCCATATGTCTTTAATATACCTGTTTTCGTTTCTAATGTTGGTTATGATACAGTTACTGGATTGACTACGGTTACTACATCTAGTGCTCATGGATTCTCATTAGGGGAGGAAGCAGTTCTTTCTGGTATTGCATTTACTTGCAACTATTCTGGAACTAAAGCACTAAGTAATTTTGTTTATACTAAAGCAACTGGTATTGCAACAGTTACTACTTCTGCTGCTCATGGATATTCAGCAAATGATGATGTAATTCTTACTGGATTAGCTGTTACTGAAGGTAGCACTAATATTACATATCCAAGAACATCAGATCCATACTATACAGGATCTAGAATTAGTTCTGTTCCAAATGCTACTAGTTTTGTTATTCAAGTAGGTACAAGTAGTACTGCAATGGAGTATACTTCAGGTGGTACAGTTCAGAAAGTGATTGTAGCACCTAGAAAGTCTAATAGTACTGATAATGATGGTGATCCTGCTTATAATGGAACTCCTGTTCTTCAAGTAATTGATACTACTAAGTTTGTAGTTAATACGGGAATTAATACTAATCCTCATCTGTATAATAGGGGTGGTGTTGTTAGAAGACCTCTTAAAGTTATTATCGATGATCCATTACCATATGCAGGGATTGATTTAACTTATAGTTCTGATTCTGTTAGTGGAGTTGGAACAGGTGGTAAGGTTGATGTTGTAGTTGGTCAAGGATCAAGTGTAATAAGCTTTAGAATCACTAATACAGGATCTGCTTATGGTAATGATGAAATTTTAACAATTCCTATTGGAGGAGCTACTGGTATTCCTACTGATCCATCTAAAACATATAAAGAATTCCAACTTACACTTGATCCATGTTTCTATGATGAATTTACTGGTTGGTCTATGGGTGAATTTGAAACAGTAGATAATGTTGAAAAATATATTACTGGATCTAGAAAAGACTTCCCATTGACTCGTGATAATGGTACTTTAACAATTAGAGGTGAGAAAGGATCTAAGATTATTGAGCAAGACCTTCTATTAGTATTTGTAAATGATGTTCCACAAGTTCCTGGTAAAGGATATACCTTCCCAGGTGGTAGTACTCTTACATTTACAGAAGCACCTAAAGTTGGTGATAGCATAGAAATTCTCTTCTATAAAGGAACTGGATCTCAGGATGTTGTGGAGAGAATGATTATAGAAACAGTTAAACCTGGTGATGATTTACAAATTAAACATTTACCTTCTCAAGATTTCTGGTTAACAGAAAATGTTAGAGTTCCTCTCAGTTTAGAATCTACTGATCGTGTTGCTACACCTCCATATTATGGACCAGGTAATGTTGCAGATCCTAATCTAGAAAGACCAATAGCTTGGTGTAGACAGATGGAAGATAGGATTATTAATGAAAAAGGTGTGGGTAAGGATAGAGAAATTTATGAACCTGTAATTAATCCTTATTCTCCTATTATTAAATCTGTGGGTATAGGATCAACTGTCATTTATGTAGAAAATGTAAGACCTTACTTTAATCCTTATGATGAAGTTGATGATCCAGATCCTTCTGCAACTGCTCACGATTTCCAGAAGAAAGTTAAATTTATTTTACAAGAAGTAAAATCTGGAGCTGCTGGAACTGCTATTGTCTCTGGTTTAGGAACTATTAGTTCTGTTGCCATTTCTACTGGTGGTATTGGATATAGTACTGCAGTTGTAAGTTTTGGATCTACATCTATTGGTGATAATTCTGTTGGTGTGGTTACAACATCTACTAGAGCATTTGGAACTCCTGTAATTAGTGCTGCAGGAACAATTACTGGTATTGCACTTACTTCTGTTGGTGCTGGATATACCTCATCTAATCCACCATCTGTCCTTATTAGTCCTCCTGTTTCCTATGAGGAAGAAAATACAGTCGGTAGTTATAATGGTGATTCAGGAATAATTGTTGGATTTGGTACTACTACAATTGGTGCTGGTACAACAAATTATCAACTAATATTTGATTTACATATTCCTCTTACATCAGAGTTAAGAAATTCTAATATTACTGGTGCTGCTGGTGTTACTACAATTAGTGGAATTAGCACTGGTGATTACTTTGTTATTAATGATTCCAATGTTGGAGCATCTAGCACCTCAATTGCTTCTTTTGCTGCTGATGGTGCTGTGATAGGAATAGGAACTCAGTTTGTTAATAATGTATATGAGGTAAATAACTTTGAGATAGTTCAATCTCCTACAGGTGTTGCATCTGATGGAGTTGGAATTGGAACCACTCATATGAGTAGAGTCTTTGTTAAAATTGCTGAACATCTTGATTGGAATGGTCAGTGGCCTAGCTTCAGTGGAGCAGGTATTCAAACTGGAAATTACTTCGGTTCTTATAGTTGGGGTAAGATTATGCTTCCTTCAAGATCTGAAGAAAATACATATAATGCATATACATTAGGTGGAACAGGAGGTATTTCAACTTCTCCTGTAGTAAGAAGATCTAGATCTCTTAAATATAAACTTTACAAATTACCATAAATAAACAAAAAACCTCTGTCCAATGGCTGCAATTATAACTGACCAGATTAGATTGTTGAATGCTGGAAACTTCGTTTCTGGTGTAACTTCAACTACTAACGCATATTATTCTTTTATAGGTCTACCAAATCCTACTGATGTTGATTCAGATTGGAACAATGATCCTCCTGCTCCGAAAGACAATTTTTCGGAAGAGAATGATTATTGGGATGATATGGTTGCACTGAAAAAAGTTGCTGCGTCAGATTGTAGACAGGTTGTTAAGAAAAGAACTTGGTCATCTGGTACAACTTATGACATGTATAGAGGTGATTATAGTAGATCAAATACTGCTCCTGTTTCTGGTGCGACGAATTTATATGCAAGTACTTTTTATGTTATAAACAGTGATTACAGGGTTTATATTTGTTTACAGAATGGTACTGATCCAGATAACCCAAATGGAAGACCTTCATTGGATGAACCAACATTTACTGATTTAGAACCCAGAAATGCTGGAAGTAGTGGTGATAATTATCTTTGGAAGTATCTTTATACTATAAAACCTGCTGATATTATTAAATTTGATTCTACTGATTTTATGCCAGTTCCTTTGAGTTGGAATACAAATGTAGATGATGCAGCAGTTAGAGATAATGCTGTAGATGGATCAATTAAGATAATAACTATCACTTCTCGTGGTGAAACGATTGGACCTTCTGGTGGTACTGAATATACCAAAGTACCCATTAAAGGAGATGGTTCAGGTGCAGAGTGTACAATTACAACAACCAACGACCAACAGGTTGATACTATAACTGTTACTAAGCAAGGATCTGGTTATACATATGGAAGTGTGGCATTAGATGATGGTGGTGTTCCCACAGGAACTAAAATACCTACTTTTGATGTTATTATTCCACCTCAAGGTGGTCATGGTGCAGACATTTATAGAGAATTGGGAGCAATGAATGTTCTTATATATTCTCGGATTGAAAATGATAATGAAAACCCAGACTTTATTACTGGTAACCAAATAGCACGAGTTGGATTAGTAGAGAACCCACAAAAGTTTGACTCTACAGCACTTTTAAGTGCAGATAAAGCAAGTGCATTAAATGCATTAAGATTGACTGGATCTGGATATAGTTCTGCTACATTCCAAGCCGATAGTTATTTTGTACAAACAATTGCTGCTGGATCAACAGCTCAAGGAAGGGTTGTTAATTATGACCAAACTACTGGTGTTTTGAAGTATTGGCAAGACAGGACTTTGGCTGGTTTCAATACCGTTGGAACTGCTCAAACTGCTCCTACATATGGATTCAATTTAAATAAATTCACTTCCTCTCCTGGAACAGGTGGTAATTTGGAGATTGTTCCTACAGCAGGTTCAACTTTGCAAATTGATAGTGCATTTACAGGTATATCTACTGTAATAAATAATATCACATATTATCTTGGTCAGAATTTTACGGATGGTCTTTCCAACCCTGAAGTTAAACGACATAGTGGCAACATTATTTTTGTTGACAATAGACCAGCTATCACTAGGTCAGTTAACCAAAAAGAAGATATCAAAATAGTATTGCAATTCTAGAAAATCATGCCTCAGAATACAAATTTAAATGTAGCACCATATTTTGATGATTATGATTCGTCGGATGATTTTTATCGGGTTCTGTTTAAACCAGGTTTTCCAGTTCAAGCAAGAGAATTAACAACTCTTCAATCTATACTGCAAAATCAAATTGAAAAATTTGGTAAGCACTTTTTCAAAGAAGGTGCTAAAGTAATTCCAGGAAATACAGGATATAATAGAATTTTTTATGGTATACAGATAAACAATAATTATCAAGGTGTTCCTGTATCTGCATATGCAAATCAATTAGTAGGAACAAAAATTACAGGTCAGAGATCTGGTGTAACTGCTGTTGTAGATAGTATTTTATTGCCAGAAGATTCTGATAGAGGACAACTTACACTTTATATTAATTACTTAACTTCAAGCACAACAAATAATTCTACTCAGACATTTTTTGATGGTGAAGAATTAACATGTAATACTATTATTAGTTCTGGTTTATTAGGAAATACAACTATTGCTACAGGTGCTCCTTTTGGTATTACTGTAGCAGATGGTGCTGCAGTAACAGGATCTTCTTTTCAAATTCAAGAAGGTGTATATTTTGTTCATGGACAATTTTGTAATGTAAATAGAGAAACTCTTCTTTTGGATCAATATGGAACTAAACCCAATTGTAGAGTAGGATTATTTGTAAATGAGGAAATAATTACTGCTGATATAGATGAAAGTTTAAATGATAATTCTCAGGGATATAATAACTATGCTGCACCAGGTGCTGATAGACTAAAAATATCTTTAAGTTTATTTAAAAAGTCTTTAGATGATTTTGATGATACTAGTTTTATTGAATTGGGTACTATAACTGATGGTGTTTTAAGAGCAGGTAATACTGGTAGAAATGGTAAAGGAAGTGGTGGACTAATAATCGCAGGTGGAGGTGGTGCTGGTTCATTAGATTTGACAGATACTCTTGCAAGAAGAACTTTTGATGAGAGTGGTAACTATGATGTCAAACCTTTTGATGTTACCTTGATGAATTCTTTAGATGATAATATTGGAAATAGAGGAGTCTTTAAGGCAGGTCAATTTACACCTAGTGGTGGAACTCCATCTGACGATTTAGCATTATACAAGATTTCTCCAGGAAAGGCATATGTAAAGGGATATGAAATCGCAACGATGGATCCCACTTATATTGATTGCCCTAAGCCAAGAACCACTAAACTTATAGAAAATCAAGCAATAGTCTATAATACAGGTCCAACTTATCGGTTAGATAGTGTTTATAGAACTCCCACCGTAGGTATTGGTAGTACATATGTTCTAAGTTTAAGAGATAGAAGAAAGGGTGAAAATGCTGAAAATGCTGCAGGTCAAGAGATTGGATACGCTAGAATATATGATTTTAGGTTAGAATCACAATCTTATAATGATAATAATTCCAATTTGGATCAATGGGAATTATCTTTATATGATGTTCAGACATTTACACAAATAGAATTAAATAACCCAATAACACAATCTGTTCCTGCGTTTATTAAAGGAAAAAGAAGTGGTGCAACTGGATTTTTACAAGGTTCTGTCACTGCAGGGGTAGGATTAACTGTTTATGAAGTAAGTGGTAATTTTATTAGAAATGAACAAATTATTGTTAATGGTGTTAATAATGGAAGAATTGCTGTAGGTATTACTGAATTTTCTGTATCTGATGTAAAATCTGTTTATGGAACTGATGATGGTTTAGTTGGTATTAATACTTTTAGTGCTAATGTTGTTCCAGCAGTATTAATTAATGTTGGAGTAGCAACAGTTGGTGTTGTTACCTTTAGTGCGAAATCAGTTATACAAAGCACTAATGAAAACTTCCCAGGAATTACTACTGTTGGTAATCTTGTTCAAT